>ERZ835051.1176-NODE-1176-length-28143-cov-3.260111_pt1 | contig 28143 bp, 46 predicted proteins | sample MGYA00519575_ERZ835051 | MGnify/ENA primary metagenome ERZ835051 (study PRJEB31850, sample SAMEA3708769) | human gut metagenome | biome: human gut; feature: human-associated habitat; material: faeces | place: China | collected 2014 ... | reverse complement strand
CATCACCGAGCATACACGCAAAATCGATCTGCGGGAGACTATAAGATAGCACCTTGAGAGCTTGGCAGGCATGCAGGTTTCCCGCGTTGATGTTCGTTTGCCAGCTATCTACCTGCGCCCCAGTGTGATGAAAATCTGATATTGCAAAAAACACAATGCTGTCGGCTTTCAGCACCGCCTTAACCTTTTCCGCCACCGCCAGCGCCTCTGCTTTTACATAGCTTGGAATATCTGCGTGGTTGATTTTGTCGACACTTACTCCGTTCAGCAGCTCTGCCATAGCATCGATTTTAGTCCCGTCCGGAACTGCTACATTGTTATCAGTTAGATAAGTTTTCAAAGTGCTTTTTGCGCCATTTATGCGCTCAAGGTTTGAGCTTATACTCATATGCAAGCGCCTCCTTAAATCGCTGCAAGAGCTGTTTCAATCGCGTTAGTGAGTGATACTGTGCCGCCCGAGGTTTTGCCTGCGGGTATGGTGTAACTGGTCGTCGTCAAGCCGTCTATCGTCCCTGTCAGAGTACCGTTGTCCGCCATAGCACCCTCAACGACCGAGCCATCGGCGGCGACTATTTTCTTCCCTTCCACGACATCTTCGGCGGCAGCGGTTACGCCGCTAACATCCTGATATTTGGCGGGGATAGCTGCCACAGAGACCTTGCCGAGCACCTTGCCCGCCGTCGGGGTGATATCCTGCGCCGCTTTAGCAGGTGTGGCTGCCTTGTTTTCGAGCACTATGCTCACTGCACCTTTGCCGTTATGTATGCCCTTAGGGACAGTGTAAGACTGGTTGTCCTTAGTGGCGTCGAGAACCTTTGACACAGCACCGTTATCGGTTAAAGTACCCGTAGCAGTTGTGCCGTCCGACTTAATAAATACCTTATTGGCACGGACATCGCCCTCTTCGGTGGTTGTTGCGCTAACATCCTGATAGTTTTCGGGGATTGCGCCGACTGTAACTGCCGATAAGCCGTAGTAACCTTGATCGGGAGATATGGACTGTTGCTCTTTGGTCGGCGTTACGGATTTTGTCTGCAAGTTGTAATTGCCGCCGCCTGAGACACCTTTAACTGTACCGCTGCCGTTGTGATATCCGGCGGGGATAGTATAGCTCTCGCCCTCTTTGACGCTCGCGTCAACCGCACCCTGATTCTTGATAGCGGCGGCTTTGGTTGCGAGTTCGTCAAGCTTGTCCGTGCTTGTGGCAAGCCCCAACCCGACAAGCCATGTCCTTATCTTATTTCTCGCGGTTTGCAGTCTGGTAATTTCTGTCTGTGTGCTCATATATTAGCCTCCTTAGATTGTCGCTAAAAGCGCATTGATATTTCCAACGGCTGTGTAGACTGCTCCTGATGTTATCGGCTTAGTATTGTCTTGCTCGGCAGAAGTCGCGGTATCGACGGACAGCTTGCCGTTTTCCACCTTTAAACCGTCACCGATAGCATAACCTCCTGCGCCGCCACCACCGCCTAAAACCTCGCCGTCATAGGTCGGCTTGCCATCAGTTTCCGCGAACTTATCAAGCACGGATTTGTTATCATGGCTGTGCCGTGCGGCGGTGTTAAGCGCGATTTCGGCGGCAAGGCTGTGACTCAGACGTTCCGTGCCGTCCGGGATAGACACTTTGGCAGTGCCTGTTATCATAGGCGCATAGCCGATTATCTCGCCGTCCGCAAAAGCGACAAGCTGCGCCGCCATGTTGCCGGGCTCGGGCACGATATCGCTTGTGATTTTGACCGTCACATAGCCGTCCGTAGGAGTCAACAGCTCGGTTTGCAAATACTCGCCGACTGTCGACTCAAAGTAGACACGATAGCTGTCTGCGCCCTCAAGCTCTGCCGGGATAGGCAGAGCGAGCAAGGTAAAGTTATTTTCGGCGCGATATCCAACGTCATACCCGCGAGGGCGGGCATAATCAACCGTTATCGTTCTTGTCTGCATCTTTTCCCGCCTCCCCATTCTCGCCCTCCACGGGCGTTTTTTCGAGCTCTGAGAGCATATCGGACAACAGTTCGATTTTGCCGCAAACCTTGGCAAGCTCGACTTTATTGACCTCTATCTGCTGTATCAGCTGTGCGTTGTGTTTCTGCAAGGCTTCGCCCTGCGCCTTGATATCTGCAATTTTCTGTTCGATTTCTGCTTTTGTCATGTCGTCCTCCTTATGATGCGAAAGCGAGTTTTTTCGAGCCTGTTGCATCTGACCAGAATGTTATACCACTTTGAGTAAATGTAAGACGATAAGCGTTGCCGCTTGTATCCATAAGGCGAACCTCTGCTCTGTCGCTTTTTGCGGCGAACAAATCCGCACGAACATAATTATTGCCGGCTGACGTAGTGTCCTGAACTCTAACTGTGAACGCCGGAGAGCCTGCCACAACCGAAGCACCGAAACTCGTAATGAACTTGTTTGCCGAGTTGTAACCGGTTGCTCGGTACGCGAGATATTCGCCTGGAGATGTTGTGTAGCCGTATTCGTTGACATGTAATGCCCGCCTGATTCGCGTTGTATCTTTTTCCACAAGCATATAGTCAGTGTCCCAGTTGTTCGTCAAACCGCCGACGGCAGGCATCGCCGCGGAAGCGTTCGCGGTTGACGTGCCAAACCTAAAGCCTTTCGAGGACTGCTCGCCGAGCGTAAACTCAGGCGCGGCTATAGTCGCATACCAGTCGCCTCCGAGTGCGGTTTTAAACAACATCGAGCTACCAAAGGTCAGATATTTATATCCCGTTCCGGTTCCCGTGCCTGCGCCTTGATATAGGTCAAGCACGCCGCCGGACAAGTCCGCTTTATAGCCGTCGTTGTTTAAGATTGACAGTGTACCGCCGTCAAGGTTTATATCGCCGCCAGTGATGTTAATGTCGGAGGCTTCGACGTGTCCGGATTCGAGGTTAAAAGAAAATTCGCCATTTGTGGACTGCATTATGCCGGCGCGGATGATGTTCGCGTTTAGGATGCCCGTGTCGATAAAGTCAGCGACAATGTGACCGTCCTGCGTGATTGCTGTCCTGTATGGTCCAGAGTAGCCGCCGGACGAATGACCAAAGCCGGAAAGATTAAACCGCCATATGTTTTTGGCGGTCGAGATGTTCGGCGTGTCCATGATTAAAATTTCCTGCGGATTCTGCGACGGATTTAGTCGGACATATCCGCCGCTGTTCCCGGTGATGGCCGCCGTTGCGTCGGCTATCGCCTTTTCGTATGCCGCCGTCAAGTCGGACTTTGCCGAGACAAGCTGACCGCGCAGGTCTTTGGCCTCGTTGACCGTCTGTTTTATGACGTCGGCAAAATTCGCACGCGGCGATCCGAGGTCAATGGATGTGTACCGCTCGCGCAGGACATCATAGACAGTTTTAATTACCTTTGCTTTGATATTGATGTTAAGGTCTTTGTGATAGATCTGCACCGTGTCGCAAAGGCTGACCGATTCAAGCGCGGAAAAGCTCGCGTATTCCGGCGATTGCGACAAGTCCACAAATGACACGGTCATCGACACGGTCGGCGAGTTGATATCATTTGCCGCCGCGTATGCCGCCACCGCCGAGTCAAGCCCGCTCTGCGTGATTTTGCTATTGCCGCCCGAAAAATCGGACGAAAAATCGCGTATCAGCGTTTTTGCATTGATGCCGCTTGAGTTGGTCACTGCCTTATAGCTGTGCAAGTCGACATTGTCGTTTTTGACATAGCCATATATGCCGGTGTATGCGCTATCCATGTCGATATCGCACTTTAACTCCGTCATGTTGCGACCGTATGCAATTCTGACCCCGCGATCTTTGCCGCGCGCCTTGTGCAGCTTTATCGTGTGATTGTCAAACTCGTACTCGCCGCCGTAGACGTCAAGGACGGAGCCGGACACTCCGCCGAGCGCAGCGCGCGCCGAAACATTGGTCAGTGCGATTGACGACGACAGAGTGATATCGGTCGTCGCCACGGAAAAGCCTGTGTCCTTGCCGAGCTGATTCTTTGCGGCGGTCAATATGGCGTTGATAGCGACCTGCGCGTTTCCGGATGCTGAAACGGTCGACACCGGATAGCCGGAAAGTGCGTAGCTGATATGCTCGCAGCTAACGGTAAACATGCCGTTGATAGGCTTTGACACTTTGCGGATGTGAAAAAACTGATTTGCGGCGGTCGCGTTTGGCTTTGCCTTAACATATCGGTCAATGACAAGGTCGGCGGCATACCGGCCGAGCATCGGATATTGAAATTCCAGCTCGAAAACGCCGTTGCGCTCCTCCGTGCATTGGCAGTCACTCGCTTCGGCAAGCCAGCCGATTTTTGTTTTTGCGTCCGGCTTATAAAGTATCGGTATCATAAGCGCCTCCAGTGCGGCACGATCTCGACCTTGGTCACGGTTCCGCCGCTCCAACTTATAGCATTTCCCCCGGGTGACAGCACCGGAAAGCTGTCAAAGTTGGCTCTGTCCGACTTCCCGGTCGCGCCGGTATAGACCAGCTGCAAGGCACTGTTGCACTCGATATAGCTGCCGATGTTTAAAAACGGAAAGGCTTGACCACCAATCGAAAGCGTGATGTTTCCACTGCCGTATATTTTGATGTATGGCAGCGCGGAATACGCCGTCGGATTGGTGATTTTTTTCGCCGCCGTCAGCGTCGTTTTGACATCGCCGGAAGTCAGAAAGCGGAACGGTTTGCAGCTGAACACCAGCTTCGCCGTGCCGAAATTTCGGATCTGCTCGTCCCAGTCCTGCCCGCTCGTGCAGATTGCCATGCGGTAACTGCTCGCGTCGGAACTGTCCGCCAGTTTGGCATATGCCGCACTGCCGAAAAGCCAGTCTGCGATAGCGTCGCGGTTTCCCGCGATGTCTTTGCAGCCTACCGTATAGGTGATTTCGACATTTTCAAGGTCGTCGATGCTCGAATCGACTATCAAAAGCCCGGCGCGGCCGGGAATCTTTTGCAGATCATACGGTCGCGCCGGTGTTTTGTTGATTGTTGCCCCCTGCACCACAAGGCCGAGGTCGCTTGATTTTTTTGAATTGAAAGTGAAAGTTTTAGGCATATGCCCGCTCCTTTCTGCGCATCTCGTCGTAGATTTCCTCGGCGATGCGCGAAGCGAGAGCCCTCACATCGCCCCCGCCGTCTGCGGCGTTTATGGTGACATTAAAGTTGTAGACCTTATTGCCGCCGCTGACTGCCGCCTGCGCTCGGCGCGCCGTGAAATTCCCGGTCGCGTTGATGTCGACATCCATCGGTATGGAGTCGGTCATCCTCTTTGCGACATCGCGCATCGTGGTTTCAAATCCGACACCAACGCCGAGAGCCATGTTTTTACCGATCTGGTCGCGGAAAACGGTCGACGGTGAGTGTATGCCGAGCACCGATTTCATCGCTTCCGTGACGGCAGAACCGAGAGACTTGATTTTTCGGATAAGCCAGTCTTTCATGTTCTTGATACCGTTCCACAGACCCTCGAGAAGATTTTTTCCGAGCCCCGCGAAAACGGTTGACGGCGAGTGTATGCCGAAAAAGTTTCTGAATCCATCAAGTATTGCTTTGCAGACCTTGACAATTGCGTCCACGACAAGACCTTTGTTATCCCACAAGCCTTTGACGATGCCGCCGATCAGCTGAAATGCAGCCGGGACAAGACGCGGAGCATTTGCGGTAAGCCCGGTCGATATTTCTATCACAAGTCTGACCGCCGAATTGAGGATTTTAGAAAGATTATCATCCTGTAGCAGTGCATTGACAAGCGAGTCGACGAGCGTAAACGCCGCGTCTATCACTTTGTCGATGTTATCCGCAAGCGCGCCGACGAGCACGACAATGAGCGTGACCGCCGCCTGCATGATAGGATCTAAATTCGCGACGATTCCGTCAACCAGAGTAAAGACGACGTCAACCGCGCCGGAGAGTATCGGCGCGAGGTTGGAGACAAGACCGTCGAGCAGAGAGTTGACCATCTGCGCGCCTGCGTTAAGCAGTGACGGCGTTTGCTCTAAAATCGCATTGGTAACATTCTGCACGACCGGAGCGGCGTTTCTAACGACCGCCTTAACCGAGTTTAAGAGATTCATAATCATCGGTTTGAGGTCGGCTTCGCTGTTGCCGAGGTTTTCTTTCAACGTTTGAAGCGCCGACTTCGTCATGCCGATAGATCCGGTCAGTGTGCTTTCCGCTTCACGCGCAAAATTGCCTGCATACTGCTCCGTTTTTTCAAAAAACATCTGCATCGCAAGCTCGGCTTTTTCGGCGTTCGACGCCTTATTCCAGACAAAGTTGATTCCCTTTCCGGCGGCGTAAGCTTCGAGCGTCGTCGCATTCATCGCGACGCCGAGGTTGTCCATCATTGTAAAGTTGCCCTTGGCCGCGCCTGCGATAGACTCAAGCGCCTGCGATGTGTCGATACCCATGACGGACGCGACATCGGTCGCGCGCTGCATAGCCTTTGTGGTCAGCTCAAGGCTTCTCTGCTGCGACAAGCCTGAGCCCTGGAACAGCGAGCCCATTTTGTTCGCGGTCGCGAGGTATTCGCTCTGAGCAACGCCCATGTTTTTATAGGCTTCTTTACTTTTTTCAACGACCGCATCGGCATAGCTGCCAAAAACAGCCGCCGAGCCGCCGAGGTTCTGCTCAAGCTCGCCGAAGCCTGCGACTGATTCCTTGACAAAATCAAAAACCCCTTTAGCGATACTCTTACAGGCCGAGGCAACACTCTTCAAGCCATTGACAATAACGTCACTTATGACATGAGCCTTGATAAGGTCGCCGAACTTGATGCTTTTCTTTCCGGCTTCTTCGAGGCTGTCTCCGGCTTCGTTGGTGCTCCGTTTGAAAATGCTCAGTTTTTCTTTGACCTCGGACAGCTTATCTTTCAACTTTCCAAAGACATTGATTTTGTCCTTGAACTTGTCGATTTTGTCGCGGACATTGTTAAGCCCATCGGCCATTTTTTCGAGTGTGGTTTTTGGACCCGATTCTTTTTCGAGCTTGTCCCACTCATCGCCCATGTCGTTGACGTCTTTTGTAAGCTTAACCAAGTCTGCCTGCGCGTAGTTAAGTTGAATTTCCCACTCGCGCACGGCGTCGGAATTTTCGCCAAAATGTTTGGTGGCGTTTGCTAAAGCGTCTTTAATCAACTCTACTTTGGCTCTTTGCTCTGCCATAGTGCGGTTAAGAGTCGAGTACTGCGATGTGCAATATCCGAGCTGATCTTTGTTCTGCGCGAACTCTTGTGTGTTCTTCTTCGCCTCGGAGCGCAACAGCCGCATGCTGTTATTGATGTCCTTTATTGCTTTTTTGAAATCGGCTTCGCCGTCGCATACAATCTTCGGGCCTATGCGGAAGTTTTTACTACTCATCATCCACCTCCCCCTTTTTGACTAATCCATGCCATATGCAATAATTTTCATACAGGCTCGTGACTTGCCGCAAAGTCAGCCGCCAAGCCTGCGCAAAAGGAAAGCCGAGTAATACCGTCGCTCTGAAAATCCAGAGGTCAACATCGACGATTACTCGGCCTGGCTGTTTTTTGTTTCTTCGAGTCCTGCCGCTTCTGCCACGGCATCGACGGCGGCGTTCAGCTCGTCGTCCTCCGGCAGCTCCTCGGCGGTCGGAAGCGACACGCCGAAGGTCTGCATCAGCACGTCGGTGTACTCGCTGATGTTTCCTATGTCGATTTTTCTGCCGATATAGCTCTCGGTGACATGCTCGAGCTTGACATCATGGTCGTCGTTGTAAGCATCGACCGCGTCGTTGATAAGCACGGCAAGGATCCACTTAAGTTGTTTGACCTCACTCGACGCTCCAAAGACATTCTCAAGCTCGCCGTATCTTTCCTGCAGTTGCTCGATGCAGTTAAGCGTCAGAGCGACGTCATATGTCTTTCCGCCGATAGTCAGCGGAACCCGTCTTTCTTTTGTTTCGCAAATAATAGCTTTCATAAAAATGCGCGGGCGAGTTTCCCCGCCCGCTCCTCCTTTTTGGTTTATGTGTCGGAGACCGTGATTCCGAACTTGGTCTTAAGTGCGGCGATCGCCTCGGCGGCAGTGGTGTAATAGGTCTTGGTGCGCCATGCCCCGGACTTGTCCGCTATAGCCTTGCCCTCGATCGACGAGGTGTTAAAGGTGATGTTGTCGCCTTTGGTGGTGTGTGTCTCGCTCGGAAGCGAGAATTTGACCTTGTGGACAACATAAGCCAGATACTTTCTCACGCCGTCCACGACCTCGACGGAAACAAAGCCGTAGCCACCGTATACCGGCGCGTCGCTCGCCTTTGAGGTCAGCACGGTCGGCTTCGGTGTGCCCGTGTCGGTGCCCTCGGTCTTCGTCTCGCCGAACATGCTCACAAAAACCTCAACCGGGATAGTTGACGTCTCAAGCGTGATGTCGGCATCTTTAAATTCTGTTTCATACTCCGCCAGCGCGTCGTCGGCATAGAGAGAGCCTTCGACCTTGTTCGGCTTGACTTCGGTTTTGACCATCTTGCCGACAAAAGCACCGTTTTCGTAGGTTATCGCCGAGTCGGTTTCCGACTTAATCGGCGCGAAAACAGGCAGAGATGCTTTAAACTGTGCCATTTTTTAATCGTCCTCCTCGTCATTGACTACGCCCTCAATCTCGGCATCAACCGCGATTTGGACATAGTTCTTTTCTTCATCGTACAACTCCGCAGTCGACGTGACCGTAAAGCCCGCCGCGCGGAGCCGTTTTCTGATTTGCTTTTTGTATTTCTGCGGATTGTTCCGCGTCCACAGCGACACGCGCACATATGTGCCGTCATATATCGGCTCATCGTCCGCCCAAAACTCCGGCCGCTCGTCGAGATAGGAAAAAGTGATATATTCCTCGTCGTCACCGGAATAAAAATTCGGATATATTTTCATTCCCATGTCGCCGAGTGCGGACATTATCAGCTGATTCACATTCATCCTTCAACCCCCGATTCACGCCGAAACACTTCCGCCATTGCCGACTCGCATTCCGCGCGGCAGTCATTCACTGCCTTGGTCAGCAGCGGTGTCGGTGCTTGGTTCTTTGTACCGTATTCCAAGTGCGCCAAAATTTCCATGTTGCGGACAGGTGTCTTTCGCTTTTTAACCTTGCCGTGCTTGTCAATGTATTTTCTTGACATTCCGGTCGGTCTGACGGTCGCGAGATAAGATCCGTTTTTCGCCTTTTTCGCCCTTGTGCGCTTGACGCTTTTTACCATCGTTCCGGTGCGGCGATGTCCGGCAAGTGCCGCCTTGATGCTTCTTTCCAGTATCGGCGTCGCCGCGTCGACCATTTTCGGCGCATACTTGTCGACATCCGAAAGCTTGCCGAGACTTCGTAAAAAAGCCGGATCTATTTCAAAATCAAACTTTCCCATTCAGTCCACCTTCATGTCGGAGCAGTGCAGCTCCGTCAGACCGTCGAGGCGGTCATAGACGCGCGTTATCTGCAGTTTTGTTTCGCCGTCGTAGACAAACTTACTGCGGCGGTCAAAAGACCGCGAACGCACGACATAGACCCGCTCGACTTTCATTCCGGCTTGCGCCGCCTCGTAAAACTCGCTCGACTTCGACGACTCCGCATGCGCCCACAGCGGCAGGCGCCGCTCGGTGTTTTTTTCATAACCGTCGGCGTCCTGCCCGCTCTTGTCGATATAGGCTACCTCAATTCTGTTTTTCAGATACATCGGCACCCGCCTCCGTTCTAAGCTGCAGCGCAAAGCTGTTAAAAAGCTTCTCGGTGTTCGCCGATACCGTGCGGTTTAGCTCGCCGCCGTCGTACATATCCCGCACGGCGACGAGCACAAGAAACTGTGCGCGCGGATCGTTAAGGTCGCAGTCGCTGCCGACGGCAGCCGAGAGGAATTTCTCGGCCGCGTCGATAAAGCCTTTTATCATTGCATTGTCGACATCGTCATCGACACGCAGGAAGCGTTTAGCCTCCGCCAGTGATACGGCCATTGTTTACACCGCCTCAGCCGTTCTGCTTGCCGGACTGCAGGACAGCAATCTTCTGATTGTTCTCGACCTTGGAGTCTGCCTCGAGCCAACCGACAACGCCCTTGGCGTTCTTGTCGGCGTACTTCTCGTTAAGCACCTGCAGCTCGAGCTGTTTTGCGATTTTAAGTGCCATGCCCGAAAAATCACCGTAGAGGACAGGGAAGCCCTCCTGCGCATCCGCTTCGTCCATTGCGTCGGAGAGATAGACCGGCGAGCCGAGTATCTTCCAGCCGAAGCCGTTTTCGATGTCCTTCATCAGGTAGTCATTCTGTGAGTTTTTGGTCTTCCTGAGCGAGGTAAAGGTCTTGTTGCTCATGATCCACATCGCATTGGACTGGTAGATCTGCGGCACCATCGCCTGCATATCGATAAGGACATCAAAAGTGATGCCGGAGAGCGCATATGTAGTCAGCGTCTTTTTGTTGGTAGTTGAGACCGCGCCGGTCATCTTGCCGCTCGTGCCGTGGATAAGCTCGCGCTCGAGCTTGACGCGGAAAGCCTCGGTCATAAGCTCCTCAACCTTTGCGACAATGTTGATGTCAGTGTTGTTGATAAGCTTGTTGGAAATGACGGTAAGCGCGCCGAGGACATAGCCGGAAAGGTCAACGCTCGTAAACTTGCCCTGGCCTTCGGTCAGCGCGGTAAACTCTGCGCCCTGATATGCTGCGGCGATGTCTCCGGTCGGAGAATCGGCGGATGAGTCGGTGCCGTAAACCGGAATCGACAGCGCACCTTTGGTGTAATACTTAGTCGCCCTCTCAACGATAGGCGAGATGTTGATAATATCGGTGATTATCTTGCTTGCGATTGTCTTCGGGATAATCGCACCGTTCGCGCCCTGCGACATGCCGGTTGAGTTCGCCTTTCTCAGGTACTCGACAAAGCTCTTCTCTTCGCTGAGATCTGCACCGCCGTTGTCGCCGTGCTCCTCGGGGTCGAGCTCGTCCTGCTCCGCCTCAAAAAGGCGCTTCTCGGTCTCATACTCGCCCTTGAGGTTGTCGACCTCGTCGAGGCAAGCCTTGACAAGGTCAACCTCGCCCGCTTCATTGTGCTGCCTTGCCTCTTCGGTCTTGGACTTGATTTTGGCAAGCAGATCTCTCATTTTCTTATTCATTGTTTGATTCCTCCATGTAGATAAAATTTTCACGGATGCGTATGGCATCCGTGTAGTCTGTGGACTTTTCTTTTACTTCGGGCGGTTTCTCGCCCTCAAACTCTTTGGTCACGCCCGCCGCGCGCTGCGCGGGAACTGCGACAAAAGAAACCTCATAAGCGTCGACCGCGCCGACAAGCTTATAAAAGCAAAGCGCGCCGTCGTACTTCTTTCCGCGATAGTGCTCGCACTGTCTGGCGTCGCCGCCGCAGATAGAGCACTGCGCAGACTTGACGCTGCACCCGACGCTGCACTCCTTTTTGATGCCGCCCTCGATTTCGGCGATGAGCTGCCCGCTCGTTGCCTTAATGCAATAGCAGTGTAAGACAAGCTGTTTATACTCTTCGCCGGTCTTGGTGGTCTCGCCGAGACTGGTGATAACCTCCGCGTCAAAAATCCGTGCGCACTGATTTGTGCTCTGCGGATTGTGGTCGCTTATGACGGTCTTGCCTTTGTACAGCTCGGCAAGCTGCTCAAGCGTCTCGCCGGAAAATGCCTCATAGTCGCGGTCAATCTCGTTGTCGCAAGCGACCATCTTAAAGGCAAAAACCTCTTCGGCGGTCAGCTCTTTCAGCGTGCAGGCGTTGATTTTCGCCATTTTGTCATCGTCAAGATCGAGGCTCTTGACAATGGCGCATTTGTCAATTTTCATCTTTTTCACCTCCTTTGGCGTACTGTATTCCGGCTTGCGTCAGCGGCAGCATGGATCCGTTACAAATCAGCTGGTCGCCGCCCGGACGCTCGCCTTTATCCAAGTAGGCACGCGCCTCATTTGGTGTGTAGATGGAGTTTTGCACTGCGGTCGCCATCGCTTCGAGCTGCGTCTTAAAGTCCGCGCGGAGAATGACCGCCGCGTTGAATTTTGCAAAATACCCGTTTGCGATATCCTCGTCGCTCAGAAGCTTGTAGGTGACCTCGTCCTCGTACTGCTTCAAGATGTACAAAAGCGTATCAATGTAAAAAGCAAGCTGCTGCTGCTCGGCGGCGGCGTAGCTTGCTTTTTCATAGTCGTTAATCTGATTCGGTTTGATTCCAAAGGCGGCGGCAATTTGCAGCGCCGAGTATTTTTTCAGTTCGATAAACTGATTGTCGGCGAGCTTCATGTTCAGCGGCTGGATTGTCGAGCCTGCCGGAATCGGCACGAGGTTTTTGACCGTGTCGACCTTCCCGGTGATATACTCTTCAATCTTCGTGGTGTATCGCTTCTCAAGTTCGTCATTCAGGTTGCCGGTATACTGCAGGACGGCTTTCGCGGTAAAGCCGTTCTTGTACATCTCATTCAACATCTTTTGTCCGCGCATGTTTCCGCCGAGCGTTGTGCTCAGCTGGTCCCGAACGCTCAGCCCGGCGACGCCGTCAAAAGAAACGGAAGTGCGAAAATGCATAATGCTGTCGTGCGGAATCCTGACGGTCTCGCCGCTTTTCGGATTGTGGAAAAGATACCAGATAGCACCTTTTCTTCTGTTCCAGATTCCCTTATCGTCACAGTATATCTCCACGCTCTCCGGCGGCAGGCACCACAGGTTTGTGTTTTTGCCCGCTCCCGTTATCCACACATACGCGTTGCCGTAGTGGTTTCGATTGATTTCGACCGTCGACCAAAAGTGTGTCGCGGTCATATACGGATTCGGACGGATTGCGAGCAGACGGTAAAGCTCGTGCTTCTTCGCCGTCTCGATTCCGCCGCCGGATGTCGTGCGCATGATTTTAAACGGCATCTTTCCGATAGCTTCTGACAGGATTTTTATACAGGCAAAATATGTCGCCTCGCCCAGAGCCTCGCCGTCGTCGCTTATGCCGAGAAAATCAAGCAGCGCCTGCCGCTCGACCGTCTGCTGGTCGCTTGCACTTTTTTTCTTAAACAATGGCATCAAGCCCACCCCATTTTCTTCAAATAATCTTCAACCACCGTCTCATAGTCCGGCGTCTCTTCTTTGCTGGATTTTCGATACGCGACATGCGCGTCGATAATAGCGTCGACGACATCGATGCGCGCGTGCCGTGCGTTCACTTCCTTGTCGACTTTGATTTCGCCAAAAGAGTTTTTCGTCTTTTTCGCATTGACAATAGACCACGACATCAGCGCGTTCCGCTGGTCGTAAAGCACATTTCCGGCTTTGACCTCAAGTGCAAAGTCAACCGTCGTGTCCGACAAAAAACGCGCCGACTGCTTAACTTCAAGCAACGGCGCGCCGAGCGTATCAAGTTCTTCCAAAAATGCATCCGCGTTGTGCGGGTCATATCCGATGCATGCGATGTTGATTTCAAACTTTTCCTGCAGTTCTTTCAGATCCGCTACGATTTGCAAATAGTCGTTTTTCAGACCGCCGACCGCTTCGGACGGCGTGAGCAAGCCGGACTTAGCCCAGACATCATACGGCGCGGTGTCCGTGATGATATGTTCTTCCAATCGCTTCGCCGGAATGTACGAGTGCGACCAGACATATATCTTTCCATCGTCAAGCGGAAAAAGCAGCGCGAGCGAGGTTAGGTCGCCGCCGCTCGAAAGGTCGAGCCCGGCGAAACATCTGCGGCCGCGCATATTCTCTATCGTCAGCTCCGTCCGGCCGAGCTTCCACTCGTTCGGCGTGATGTACTGCGTGTCGCCGTACTCATACCACAGGTTTTGGCGCTTGGTCATATAGTCGGACATTTCAAAGCCGCCCATTTGCTTCGCCGTCTGCGCATCGCGGCGGAGCTGTTCAAGCGCGCTCGGCACTGTTACAAGGTGCGGATTCGCCTTATACCACACGCTCTCGTCAAACGGATCGTCCTCTTTATCCAGTGTGTAAATGTCAACAAAAAAGTCGTCGGCTTCCGCCGTACCGGCAAGTATCTGCAGGCAATAATCGTCCATCTCGCGGCAGAAGCTGTTCAGGCTTTTTCCGCGCGTGGTTATCATGGATATCAAAGCTTCGTCAAGCGAGGCTTGACCGTTGTACAAAGCTTTATAAATTCCGTTATCCTTGTGCTGGTGAATTTCGTCGACCGAGCAGAAGATTGCGCGGAAACCATCGTCAAGCCCGCTCTCTCTCGACAGCGCTTCAATCGTACATCCGGTGCGTTTGGCAATGATAAGACTCTTATAATCCTTGACGTCAAACAGCGCCTGCAGGTCTTTGTCGACCGTTATAAATTTCTGGATTTCTTCCCACGCGATTCGAGCCTGCCGCTTTTTTGTCGCCGCCGTGAAAAGTTTGCCAAAGTTATATCCACCCCAGTTCGCGATGTATGACCCGGTGATTCCGTTTTCAAAGGTCTTGCCGTTCTGCCTCGCGACAGATTTATATTTTCGGCGGATGCGTCGGAAACCCGTCTCGGCATGCACCCACCCGAACGGCACGCCGAGGTCAAAGCACTGGAAGTCGTGCAGCCGAACCGGACGCGGCTGCGCACCCTCGGCTATCGTCAGCATTTCAGCATATCGCAGTATCTTCTCGGACTTCTCCGGACACCACACAAAAGGAAACTCTTTCGTGCCTTGCTTGGCGATCTCGTTCAGATGCCGTTCGCACGCCATGCGGTGCGTCAGGCAGGACGGATCCTGCCCGGATACCACCCGCTCAGCGTGCAAAGTCGCTCTATCCTGCACTCTCATCACCGCGCTCGTCCGCGTCGAAAAGGTCGAATTTGTTCGCCGGTTCTTTCGGCTTCTGCGGAATAATAAGCTTGCACCTGCTCGATACGGTCATGCCGAAGTCAGCCGCAAATTGCTGGCAAATTTTGAGGTATTTTGCCTGCAAATTCAGCGTTTTTTCGTACTGCTCAAACGGCATTTCTTTCTTCAACCGCTTGCGAATTTTCTGCAAAGTTTCTTCGGCGATTATGTAGCGCCCGAGCGACTCAGAGTCGATATCGGCGTACAATCCGATGTCGGCAAGCTGCCGGGCGATATAATTGAATCTATTTTTTTGTTTCTTCGAGAGACAATCCGGCGGTTCGATTTTTGTGAACGGCGCGGTCACTTCTGCTGCTCTTCTCTCTTTAATTTCGTCCTTCCCGAGGTGCGATTTTCCGTTCATCACGAGAAGGTCTATCGGCTGTCTTGGCCGCCCTGCCATGCTCTCACTCCTTTGATTTTCATTTTCGGCGTTTTTGCCGCGAAGAGGTAGGTCGGCGACGGGTTACCGCAAAAGCGTCAAACTTTTTTCACACCCCCGTGGGGCAGAGACACGCCCACTCGGTCTGCCTTGTTGTGGCACGCCTTGCACAGTGATATGCAGTTTGATGGATCGAATCGCTTATTCCAATCCTGCTTAACGCGGACGATGTGATGCACATCCGAAGCCACTGACAAGCGACCGTTCGCCGCGCAGTTAACACACAGATAGTGGTCTCGTGCGAGTATGCCTTGGCGGAATCTCCGCCACTGGCGCGAGTTGTAAAAGGCTTCCGCCTTGGCATCCATCTCTTCGCTGTCGTCAATCTTGAGCTCTTCTCTTGTTGCTTTCCTCTCCGGCTTACATTCGGCGCAGTACGTCTCGCCAAGCGGTATGACTGCGCCGCACTTGGCGCAGAGCTTATAAAACATCCTGCTCCTCCTTTGCAGTTGACTGCAAAGCGCACCCCCGAAGGAGTGCGCCCGCGTCTGTCCCTTGCCGGACTCGGACCGGCGTCCCGAAATGTCATACGATCGGGCTCTTGCCTGTTGAGTTAAAAGGACATAAAAGCGCACCTCTCGGCTCACAGAGAGGTGCGTCAAATGAAGGTGTTGGCGGCGCGCGGAGTCAAACCGCGCCTCCGGGGGATGGGAGCCCCGGAGATAACCGTATGCTGCCATATGTGCCGCCCGAGCTGCGTCTTGTCATCAGCCATCGTTTTACCGTCCGCAAACTTGTGCGCCCGATTCGTCCCGGAACGCCCGATGCTTAACTTCTCGCGCTTCCTCGCCCTCTTGGCGGCAGAAACTAAATGCATGAGAGTTTTGAACCTATGATGCTTTGAGTCGAACAAAACACCTTGAGGAATCGGACCTCGCCTACTCTCTGGACAGCCGCTGCCCATGTGCTTTTGTATAAAAGCCCTGCTATTAAAACCCGCCGCAGGGCGAGGCGGGAAGAAAGGAGAAAAGAATTATGTAGAACTCTGTTTCAGCCGTTCGGCGATCCGGTTTTGAGCGACGCGATAATATCGCTCGTCTTTTTCAAAACCGGTGTAGTGCCGTCCGGTGTTGATGCAGGCGATAGCGGTCGTCCCGCTCCCCATGCAATTATCAAGCACTGTATCGCCCACATTGGTGTATGTGCGGATGAGATATTCAAACAGCGCGACCGGCTTTTGCGTCGGGTGCAAGCCCCGCTCACAGTTGACTTGCAGTAGATTCCTGGGATATCCGGTCACATATCGCAGCGAGTCCCTGCCGAGAGTGCTGTCTTTGTAGATGCCGTCCGTTTCGCGTTTGCCTTTTGTAACTATCGGCTTTTCAAGATGTTTGATGCCTTGCGGATTGTATGTCGGCGCTTTTTTGTAAAAAACACAGATATCCTCTATGCAACGCATCGGCTGATATTTTGCAAAGGTAAATCCGGTCGGCATGTTTTTCTGCCAGTACCAGCAGTAGCGGAAAAATCGGCGGCAGCTGTTAATGACGTCGGTTGTAAACGGCTGTGCGGCCGTAAGCACCACAGCGCCGTTGTCTTTCAGAATCCGCCAATACTGCGACCACAAAAGGCCAAAGTCCAGCGCGTTATCCCACGCGCAGTCCGTCATGCCGTATGGCAGATCGCAAAGAATCATGTCAATGCTGTTGTCAGGATAGATTTTCATCCCGGCGAGACCGTCGCCGAGAAATATCTTGTCTAAGTACTCCAAGTTACACTTCCTCCAGTGATTCAAAAAATCCGGAATTCCGCGCTTTTCGCTTATCAGAGTACTCTACACTACCCATTATAGGCTCAAGTTGGTCCCCTTTGTGCACTCTTTTATTTTTGCTCGCGGTCGAGGATGCAAAAAAATTTGTGGCGGAGATTATAAAACTGCCTGCGCCCGCTCGGCACCGGCATATATTCATACGGCGTCCCCTGCGTGACGTTCTTGAGCAACGGTGTTATCAGTCCGACATCAGAGCCGCAGGCAAGCTTCACGCACCGCTCAATTAGCGCGACATCTTTCTTTTCCCGCTCCCGGCTTTCTGCCCTTTTTGCCGTCGGATCAGAGCAGCCCGAAGCGGACGGCATCCCGGATGGAGCCGCCGCCGATAAAGCATATGTATCTTTTGCCCGCTCCTTTTTTCGCGGATATTGCAGGCAAAAGTATTTCAGTTCCCGATATCGCTCGCGGGGTATGTCATATTTTTTTGGCAAATCCTTATCTCTCGGCATTGTTTGCATCCTCCATTTTTGCGCCGCAGTTCGGACAGTAATGATAGTGCGATATACATGTTCCGTAATGCTGAAATCCACAAGCGGAACACTCGTCGCCCGCGATTTGCATTCGCCAATCTTCATAACACAACTTCCATTTGCCGTGTTTAATCTTTTGTACATCTACGGCGGGAGCTGACTTTATGCAAAGGTCTACAACAACACCGATCGCATCGCTGCGGATTATCCTCTCGTAGTTTTCGCCGCAACCGTTATACCAAGGAGATTTTTTAAGTACCTTTATTTCCGCTAAAAGCAAATCACGGTCAATATAATCACTCATTTTTTACCTCCGTCCATTTTTTGCGCTCGACTGCAAAAATCTTTTTCAGTAACATACCCGCCGAACTCGTTACAAAAATGACAGTTGTTAGATTTCATAAGTTCATAATGTTTGCAATCCTTGCATCTGACAATTTCTGAAACATCTACGGCGGGAGCTTCTTTTAAAATTTTAACAGCGGCATTCCAGCCGTCCGCATAACCTTTGTTCTCAAAAACATCTCGGGTACACAAGCCTATCCCGAGTGCAGCACGATCAATATAATCGCTCATTTTGTTTTCCTCCTCTTCGTCGTGAAACTTGACACATTTACAAGGCTTTAAAAAGCTGACATCCGTCAGCAGTTTTTCCTTTTTCTCGGTCGATTCGGCGGCTCGTCTTCGGGCTTCTTTATGTATTTAAAACACATATATCCGAATCTGTTTTGTATGCACTCCACAAGGCGATAGCCCTTCGGGGCGATTGGCGGGCTGTCCGGGCTGTAGCTCCGGAGCGCGACCTTTGCGTCCTCGCTGGCCGGCTGCCGCATGTTGCGGGTCGATAGATATCTATGTTTAGTGCCCTGTTCGGGCGTCCAATGGTCAAATAAGTAATTGGCAAGACCGGTGTAATCACAACCGTGGTCTATACCGTTATAATAGTTGTGCTTGCGCAGGTGCTCTATCTGCACGATATCGCCATAGATCCACTGCGCTTTAATGATCTCTTCCGGCACGCCGTCGGAGACCATATGAAAATGTATTCTTTTCGTGTTTCTGCCGCGTCCCATGTAAAGGTTGATTTTTGCTTCGGGACACGCGTATTGCAGTCTGCGTTTATATAATGTACGCAACCGGCGCGCTTCGCCCCAGTCGTGTACTTCGTGGTCATTGTCAAAGGTAAGAGTGGAATAAAGGGAAGTCGGCGAGAAATTCTCGTTGAAAACTCGCGCGTGCTTCCGTCTTGCTATCATCAGATTGTGGCGCTCGCGCTCCTCGTCCGTGCGGAGCACCGGCTTGTATTGCGCTTTTGCTACGTTAGCGGTGCGGTCAGAAACCGTGTAGACTTCCTGCTCGCAAACCGCGCCGGAAAATATTCGTTTCTTAACTCGCACCGCTTTTCACATCCTCATTTCAAATTTTCGTATTTTATCGAACTCATCGACGAAAGCTCGTCGAGATATCCGACAGTGTTCTCCGTCAGCACCCGCGTTGTGCTGATTGGGATAATCGCCATCACAAAGAATCCGGCTTTCGCCGCAAAGAACGCGCCGGCCGCGGTCTGACGGTAGTACAGCTCGAACTCGTCCACATCAAGCGGCTCGAGATATTTTGACTCGACAAACTCTATTCCGGCCGAAGTCTTATATGGTATATAGTCATAAGAGCCTATCCGCAGAGATATCGGCAGAGGATCGCAGCGCTCCTCTCCGTCAAACTCGTCCTTGACCATCTTCAAAAACGCTTCCGGCGGCTCGGCGGTATACCGCTGCACGATTTTGTCCGCCTGCGTCGGTGTGATATCGAAAGAGGTCATAAGCGAATCGATTGAAAAAACCGGGCAGTCGTTAAGGTAATAGGCGGCGAGACCGTCGCCGAGCATCTGCGTTGTCATATCGTACAGCGATATGTGCTTATTCGCCTTGCACAGACTTATAATTTTTTTGATTTTCATAAAAAGTTCCTTTCTGCTTTATTAAATCGATGTCATCCGCCCGCACGTTCCAGTCCTTTTTTGCCTCATCGCGCTCGTCGACGCCCACCAAAAGCCCACCGTCGGAAGTGATTTGAAGTTCAAATTTATATTTTTTCGGAATGGAAGCTCCACATTCTTGACATTTGATGCAGAACACCCAGCCTCTAATCGCGCCCCTTTCGGTGGACGCTGTCGCCACATATTTTGCCGGTGCTCCGCAAAACGGGCACCTTCTCAATGGCTCTCTTTGCGACTCAAACTCAAACTCAAACATCGTAAGCACCTCCGTTTTTCGAGGTAAAAGGGTTCGTTATCCATTGTTATTCCTCCATTGGCTCGTTCCAGCATTCATCGCATTCTAGCCCCGGATCGCATTCTATCCCCGGACACTTTCCGCCGTATGTTGTTTTTCTGCATGCATACGGGGTTCCGTCTGAGTCGCTTTGCGCTTTTGGGAACTTCTCAAAGAAGTCCTGTACGTATGTTTTTACGGGGTGTTCGTCGCTCCATTTTTGCACAGTTTTGATTGCCTTTTTAGCATCATTGGCACAGATTTTTGAATCCGTGAGCTTGCAAACCCCAAACATCGGGCAGTCCTCTTTATTAGCCGCATTAGCCACGCACTCATCACGTGTGTCACAAAGTCTTTTGAGTTCGTGTAAAAAGTTTATCGTTTTGCTGCAATCCATTTTTAACGCTCCTTTATTGTTATTTCTGTTCGCGGGTTTTCTTTGTCATAGCTCCCGCAAAGCTGAAGCTCAACATTTGAAAAGCTGTCATCTTCTGCCTTGTGCGGATCCGCGCCCGGCGAACTTGTTGAGTGACGGCGGGACATCGGGGATAGTGTAGATGTATCTTTTGCGTTCGCATTGCGGGCATATCTGCCGCCCCTCGGGGACTATCTCTCCGCAACAAATACATCTGTCTGCATTAGCCATTTTCAACCCTCCTATTCCACGCTTTGATTTCTTGTTCTTTGGTTGAGTGCATTTCGGCGAAAGAACTGCACACGCAAGCTCCCACTGCTCTTGATATTGGTAAAATAAAATATTCGCCGCAAGCATATCCGATTCCGGGCACTTCGCCGCACTGCGGGCACGGCTTTAAATCAAGCATCGTAAGCACCTCCGTTGCAGGCGTATTCTTTCAGCGCGGCGGCGGCTTGCGCCATAACGCTCTCGATGCACGCGCTCGACATGACTTCGCCGTCGTTATGCGCCGGGCAGACCTGGCATGCGCCCTCTTTGCCGGATCCGCAAATCTCCGCCGCTTCGATAAGCTGTTCAAGCGTCAGATTCTTCATAATGTTCAACCTCCTTTGCCAGTCCGCATTTCAGCGGGCTGTTGTAACAAGGGTTCTTACAAGTGCCAATTTTCTGACACTGGAAACAGCAGTAATTCCCGCGACGGTGATCGCAGTTAAAATGTGTGCACATCAGGATTCCGGCTTTCTTTTTATTCATCGTCCGCCGCCTCCATTAAAAAATCCTTTAAAGATCTCGCGTATAGGCAGAGTTTCGCACGGATGCGCGCAGCTCCACCTTTGTAAGGCCTTGATTGCTTTTTTCATTTCCTTGTCACAATATGGTGACGGTTGGGGGCAAAAACCAAATAACGGGCATATATCATCCTCAGATGCCCAGCACTTTCCGCGAGAAGCACAGAGCCTTTGCTTTTCGTAAAAAAAATTTACCGTTTTGTTGCAATTCCAAATCAGCTTCATACTCAACCCTCCTGCAGCAGCGCTCCGAGCTTCTGCATCGCTGCGCGAAGCTTGGCGGCTGTGGTCTCATCGTCCATCGACGCGATAATGTCGCGCATGACATTGATATATTTCTGTACGCTGTCAAAGTAGACGCTGAATTTTGCGACCTCCGGCGAGGCGGTCAGTTCTTCGAGCCGTTCCCTCGCGGCGCAGATAATCGCGCAGCCGTGGATTCCGCAATCATGCTCATATCCGCAACCCAAGCAAGCGATAGATCCGGTCTGCACCGACAGCCTCCGCAGCGCCTCTATAAGGATTTTATCGTCATTCATTTTCATTCTCCTTTAAACAGCTCATGCGTTCCGTTCTGCAGCTGCCGTTCTGTCTCCGACATTTCATAGCCCAGCTCGCAAAGGCATTCATAAATCTTGTCAAGCCTTTTGTTTTCTTTGTGTACTGGTACACAATCACAATAACCATTACGATAATATGTTACTTCCTTGTTGTCGGAAGTAATTGTATACAGCATTATAATCGCTTTGCTTTTCTTGTCGGAATCCAAGAATTCCATCATTTTTGCCCGGTCGGTATATTGGCTACCCGGCTTTACATCAAATTCTATCGTGCGATTAACATAGTCATAATTTGTGTATGGATACTCTATTAGGTTATAGCCGGCAAAAAACACAAGCCACTTTAAAATAGTATCGCTATATTTCTGTGTGGCGGTAAAGCCTTGTATAAAATCTTCGCGGCATTTATAAGCCGTCTCCGACACTTCTTTCAATTCGCGATTCAGCCTTTCGACGCGCTTTTCCGCTTCGCTTTTTTCTGTCCGCGTCTTAGGTGCTTTCGGCTTTTTCTTCATCAAGTATGCCCAGCCATAGCTGATCTCCCAGTATAGCGGCTCATCACTCTGCGCCTTGAAAGTGCCCTCTTTCCAGTCCTTCATATCACACGATGTGACATTCTCATACTTCGCGTTATATACCAAGTTTTGGGATTTTTGAGCTCCGATTTTTTTCAGCTCTTTTTTTATAAGTGGTTCGTTCTCTTTTCGCTTCTGATCCTTTAAAAGACTTTTGTATCTAAAATCAAAATTGCCTGTTCCAATTTCATTCAGCAATGCTTTTCTTTGCTTCTCGTTCTTTATCTCCGCCACTTTTACATAGTCATCCAGCGTTCCGCCGCGCTCCACCGCCGACTGCATCTGCTCTGCCGGCAAAGTCGCTATCTTCAAGCGCTTGCGCACGGTTGTTTCGGCGAAGCCGGTCTTTTCGACAATCTCGGCAACCGACACGCCGAGGTCAAACATCATCTGCATACCCTGCGCCTGCTCGTAGACCGTCAAATCAGATCGCTGCATATTTTCAAGCAGCATCGTAGACAGCTGCGTTTTATAGTCCATATCAACCACGGCGCAGGGAACCTCAGTCAGTCCCGCCTGCTTTGCGGCCGCAAGTCGTCTGTGTCCGATGATAACGGTATACATGCCGTTTTCGGCCGGAACGACCGTCAGGTTCTGCAAAATGCCGCGCGCTTTGATGGATTCCGCCAACTCCGTGACATCGCCGATATTCTTTCTCGGGTTGTCAGGATGCCGCAAAAGTTTTGTTACTTCGATGTTAGTTATCATGATTTTTTCTCCTTTATAACCGGTTTCAGAAGTCTAATAACCTCATCTGACAGGCTGCAAAATTCGTCTTTGTCTATGCCGACAATGATGAGTGTTCTGACAAAATCGCAGCCGCAAAGTCTGCAGTTGTGCGGCAGTCCTAACAGCTTGCCTTCTTCGTTGCAGATAATGACGACGTCCGTCGATATCGTGACGGTTTCGATATAACCGCCAACCGTTCTCTGTAGGTTCTCCAGCGTGTTTGATATCCACACCACTCTTGCAGGTTTTCCCGGGTCTTTTACTATGACCTTAATCTTTTCCGCGCTGATATCGTCGGTGATAAGGTCGTCAATTATGTACTGCGCAATCCGCTTTTGATTCGAGCCGCCCTTTTCGCTCTCGGCGTCGATTTTGGCTATTGCCTTTTTCATCAGTTCTGTCATTTTTTCCATTTCTCCTTTAAATCGTGTTGATGTCGAGTTAGCTCGCAAAAAATTGCGTCCTATTTTCCGGCAACACCTCTGTCGAGTTAGCTCGCCGAAAATTGCATACTAATTTCAAACCGTCGCGCGGTAAATTAGCTCGCAAAAAATTGCGTCATAATTTCAAATATTCCGATATTTCTTCTTTTGCCCGCTCCCAGCCGGAGCACCAGACGGCGCGGAAACCTTGCTTTTCAAGCGCCTCAAGCCACCACTGCTGGTCTACCGTTGGCTTGTTTCGTCCGGCTTTCATTTCGATATATAAGCCGTGGTATTTTCCCCGGGCGACCGGTAGGCAGAGGTCGGGCACGCCCTTTTTCATTCCCTGCCGCCGGAGCGCGGCGCCATATGAGACACTACGCTTGCCCTCGTTTGGAATGTGGTATAAAAGCTTCAGTTCCGGGTGTGCGGCGGACTGGTATTCCGCCCACACAAAAAGCGCCTCCTGCTCCTCCGCTTCGCGGTTCTCGCGGCGGGTTGCACTTGCCTGGTCTTTCTCGGCGCTTTCGCCGTCCGTCGAGTAGACAGTCAGACTGTCCAGTTCGCACCCGCAAACGCGGCAGAGTCTTGTTTTGTTGCTGTCGGCAAAGTTATATTCTCGCCCGCACTTCGGGCATCTGTAGGATCTTATTTTCATACCTCGCCCCCGTTGACATCTTCGGGCGGCGGTGTTATACTGATAGCGGTGTTTGGTGTTGTTTCAACAACATCGTTTGGGCGTCCTGTTACCGCAGGGCGTCCTTTTTCATATTTGTCGAGCCTCGGCCACAAAGCCCGCTCGATTCGCTCAATGTATTTATTCAGCGCCTCGCGGCCGTCGCGGAAGCTCCACTCTGTCTCTTTTCCGCCGTCCGTGTACCGCACGATATACTCGTCCTCACAGCCCGGGCGAAACAGCAGCGTCACCGGCTTCGCGCCGCTTATCTCGACTCTTGTAACGACCTTGCTACAGCTCAAAGCACTGCCGCCTCCTTTTCTTTTCAAAATAATATGCGCAGCAATCATCCGTCGCGGGGATCTCGCGGAATCGGTCGGTGATGTAGGTATAAGCACAGCACTTTCCGTCCCAGCCGTCGCTCGCACAGTCAATTTGCCGCAGCCAATAGCAGCTTTTACAGACCTTTTTCCTGCGCCATTTTTGCCCGCTCCCCGGCGCGTCAGCTGTCTTTTCGAGTGCCTGCATCGCGCCCGCTCCTCTTTGCTCTGATTTTGGCTCTGACTCTGTCTTCAAAGGCGATTAGCTTGTCCTCACGGATAAAGCCGTAGATGATAAGTACAACGACGGCGATCTCAAGCACCGTCTGAATTGCAAATTTCAGTATCATTTTCTTTGTCCTCCTTGTTTTCAAATTGCAGGCGGTCGATGCGGACCGTGGCCGTTGACCTGCCTTTTCTGTCCTCAAGTTCGGCGGTGACTGCGAGCTCACCGTTGATTATGCGATATATAACCGCCGATACTCGGTCATATCTGACATCGCCGACAAGCGGCACGAAGTATATGACCGGTTTGCCGTTGGCAAGAGCTTGCTTGACTTCTTCGTTATTCATGGCAATCTTCCGGTCGTTCGGGCAACGGCATCCAGTAGGTCACCTGTGGATCATCCCAATCCGGATAATCCTCAAGAAGCCAGCCCTCGCCGGCGTAAAATGTTGCGAGTTCACGGGCATTGTCCAACTCTAAATGCTCTCGCGGTCTGCCGCTCGCGATAACTAATACGCCCTGCTCGTCTTCGGGCAGCCTGTCGTTGACGCTTATCCACGGCGATGCGGTCAGCTCTTCGAGCCGTTCCCTCGCGGCGCAGATAATCGCGCAGCCGTGGATTCCGCAATCATGCTCATATCCGCAACCCAAGCAAGCGATAGATCCGGTCTGCACCGACAGCCTCCGCAGCGCCTCTATAAGGATTTTATCGTCATTCATTTTCATTCTCCTTTCAAAATATGTCACGAATATAAATGCATACCCACAGCGCAACATTAAGCCAGCCCAAAAAAGCGTGCACTTTTTTGTGTCTTTCATCGCCCGGGCACAGACTCGTTACGCTACAAAATATCGACATCCCCAGCTCGGCGATGCAGGTGTTTTTTCTCACTTCGCCACCTCCTCCTGCTGTATCTCACGCAATCTCTCCCAATAGGAGTAGCATGAATGTGTACAATCCCTGCAATCGGTTTTATTGTCGTACATATCACACATTGCGAAAGCGTCATACTTTCTGAAATTCTTAATTTGTTTTCGTGTATCAACTTGCACAACACGATAAAGCATTGTTTCTCCGAAAGGCAGCATATCGGTAATTTCTACTTTTTGCACGCGGTCGTTTGAGTCTTTCACATAGTATTCAAAATCTTTGAGGGTTGTATCTTTCGGAGAGGGAATATACGCCTCTATCAGCTGTTTCTCTCTATCGGTCATTTTCCCGCCTCCTCAAAAAATCGGTGTCCGCCGATGGTGCAAACATATGTCTGCGACTCGTGCCATAAACTCTGACAGAGCGCCGGCGCATAAAAATAAAGTATTTCACGATCCGTAGCGGTCTCGCCGTCGTCAAAAACCTTGGCGACGGCTTTTTTGACCTCGTCGCTCGGCTCAGGTCGGGCGGCGGTGTAGCCAAAGCTGCGGACGATTTCGAGCGGCCGCTTGTCCTCCTGCTCGCAGGCGTTAAGTATGCACTGAGCCACGGCCATTTGACCGATATACGACTCGGCTCCTGCTTCCGCCATGACTACCCGCTCGATTTCGTCGCGCTCGGCGGCGGTCAGGGCGTATCTGACGCTTGCAGTTGACTGCAAAACCGTCTCCTGCTCTGCTTCTGTCGCTGTTTCCGGCTCGGTCGGCTCGACATAGTAAACCTCCGGCATCGCGTTTGTTATCTCCGGCAGAGCCGCAAGAAGCATTATCGCCACCAGCGCAATAACCGCACACATAATCAACATATCCTTAGTCATCGGCGTCCACCTCGGGTAACGGCACGGCGGTTATAAGCATTTCGCCTGTGACAAAGTTGTAAATGCTTTCTTCTGCGCCAGATGCGGTTTCTTTCCATATTTGCGGTTGGGTTTTTATCACTTTTTCCGCAATCCTGCACGCCGCTGTTATTGCCGGCGCAGTTAGAGTACCGCACGGCACCAACTGCAGTATTTCTTGTGCAAGTGCTGTTGATAATCCAATCATCGTTGACGTTATGTCAAGCGGGTCACCGTCTGCCACAGCGTCTTTAAGCGCCCGGTACCTCGGTTTCAGGTTTTCTATCATTTTTTTACATTCCTTTCTTTGTTGTTTATTCAGTCCTCGGCAAGTATAGCCATTTCAACGGCGTTGGCAATCATCGCGCGCACGAATCGTTCGAACTCCTTGTGCTGCATAACCCCGCCATGCTCGTTGTATTCTACGAGCGCCTGCGGTCTTATGTCGTAGCACCATTCTTTCTCGCGGATATACGCTGTGCCAATCGGCAAGACCTGTTTCTGCATCGCGCAGTAAATAAAGTCTTTCGACTGGCCAAGGTACCGCGCCGCCATTTCGACCGGCACGCTGCCGTTGATGGCGAGGATCTCCTCTGTCGTAGGTTTTCGCACGCTGTTTCCGCTCCTCTCGTTTGTACTCTTTAGATTTCTAAAGTTAATGCGCAAAAAAATAGCGGTCTATCTCGGCAAGCGGGATTTCGAGCACTCTGCAAATTTCCACCATTTCATCTTGGCGGAATTTTCTTTTGTTGTTGAGGCTAAGATTGAGAGATGTGTATCCCATTGGTACAAGCGCCGCAAGGCTTTCCTGCGTTATTTCCAGTTCTCTCATCCTGTCCTTTAATGCACCATATTTATAAGCGGCCATATCACGCACCCCCTTTCGGTGTTTTCAGTATAAAACTTTAGATTTCTAAAGTCAAGACTTTTTTTAAAAAAACTTTTAGTTATCTAAATTTTTATTGCAATTTCTAAAGGCATGTACTATAATATGTATGGGTGATCTTATGAAATCAACATTTAAAGATAGGCTAAATGATGCGCTGAACTATAAAAACATGAAGGCATCTGAACTCTCAAGGCTGTCCAAAGTCAACGAAGGAGCTATCAGCCAATATCGAAAAGGCAGATATAAAGCGAAGCAAGATACCATCGAAAAGCTCGCTAACGCATTAAATGTTTCTATACCGTGGCTTATGGGTGCCGACGTACCAATGCAGCCGCTTAATCTTATTTCTCCAACAGTCACCACAGACGTCGTGACATTTCCCGTCCTTGGAAGTATAGCGGCCGGATATGAAGAAGTCGCAAACGAGGATTGGAGCGGCGAGACCGTAGAAATTCCGATTTCTTATCTTAAAGGAAGAAAACAGTCTGAATTTTTCGTTTTAAAGGTGCACGGAAATTCTATGTACCCGCTCTACCATGAGAATGACAAAATACTCATTTTAAAACAAAGTTGTATCGAGCATAACGGCGATGTCGGCGCGGTTATTTATGACGGCGAATGCGCTACGCTCAAGCGCATTGATATCTTTGATGATATGGTAAGACTTAGCCCCATAAACCCCGAATATCAGCCGAAAGAGCTGAAAGGCGCAGATATGGAACTGTATCACATTCTTGGCGTTCCGAAAATGTTAATCAGAGAAATAAGCTAAGGAGATGTTAAAAAATGGCAAAAGGTAAGAAAAAAGCAAACTGGGTGTTGATTATCGCAGTCATGTTTATACTCGGCGGCATAATGGCACTTATCGAAAAAATCAAGGAAAGCGCCCACCCGGCTCTTTTTGCGGTGCTTATCGTGGTCGGCCTCGTGGCTGTTGCCGTCTGCGTGTTCCTGATTCTGCGACACGCAAAAAAGAAAAAGGACGCCACGGCGAAGACGATTCCCCAAGCGCTTTTCCACAAAGCGGCAAACAGGCTCCCCGTAAGAAAGCACAG
>ERZ835051.1164-NODE-1164-length-28371-cov-7.008617_pt1 | contig 28371 bp, 24 predicted proteins | sample MGYA00519575_ERZ835051 | MGnify/ENA primary metagenome ERZ835051 (study PRJEB31850, sample SAMEA3708769) | human gut metagenome | biome: human gut; feature: human-associated habitat; material: faeces | place: China | collected 2014 ... | reverse complement strand
GTTCTTCGGTACAGACGCCCAACAAAAAATGTTCTTACAACAGCGGCTATTATGACAAATGCGTTTGCCGCAGTGACCTTGTGACCTGTACCTATCCGCAGAGCGGCGTGGGCGAGGCCTGCGGCGGGAAATATGCTTCCTGCCAATGTCCGGGGTCGTACAAATCCTGTGAATGCGGCGGCGCTGCCGGAGCTACATCCTGTACAGTGAATGGCGTGACGACTTATTCAAGCTGCAAAAGTTGTTGCAGTGCCGAATATATTTATGACAGTTCCAATTGCCCGGCGCCTAAAAAATTAGGCGGCAAAGCCTGCGGCGGAAAATACACCACCTGCGAGGGGCTATGTTCCGATGCCGGATATCTTGATAAAATTCCAAGCGGAAAAATATGCAACAAAATAACTTACTCCGGAAAAACATGTTACACTTCATGCCGGGAAAATGATATTTCTCCTGTCGCGAAACAATACTGCTCAACTTCTGATTTATCATATGAGGAATACCGAAAAAACGGTGAATACCTCGGCGTAATCGTTGGTAATGTTATTGTCAGCAACGAAGTACCCTACAATTCTAAAAGCAGCTGTTACAGTGATTGCGCTCAAAGTTCCCGCGGCGGAATAAAATGGCGTATTCCTGCACGCCGCGACATAGAAGCCCTGCGGTGTGCCATCGCGGCAATGGGCGGAAAAACCTATGACGTTTATTGGAATTCCGAAATATGGAGTTCAACTGCCGGAGGCGCCTGGTTATTCGGCGAAGATCGCAGTGGTCCGAGCTGGATGTACTCAGATGATGATAATTATTGCGCCTGTATTTCCGATTTATAAACCAAAAGGTCTTGATGTTCCCCATCAAGACCTTTTTAAAGAAGCTCTAAAGCTTTAAAAGCTTATGCCAAATAATCATATTGGCATCGCTGACATCCTTTGCCGCTAAATGCAAATGATACGGCTCTTTTTGCAAATGCAACGGCGGATAATACATCTCCCGGTCAATCATTTCCTCCAAAACCCAATAAAGAATTTCGGGAAGATAGTTTTTAACCCCGGAAATAATTCTTTCATAACGATGATAATCCAAAGGAATTTCATTCACAACAAGCATCCCGAAAGAATACCCTTTTTCCGCGTAAGCCCATCCGCTGATATGGCCTTTGGCTTCAATTTCTTTAGGAACACAGGGAATATATGTCGCCCGTTGAAAAACAGCCGCCCACATAATCTCCGGATACTTCCCGCTCAAAATTTCACAAATCTGCTTTGACGCGTAAAAAATAGACTTCCGGTCATCATCGTGCAAAATAAAAGAATTCATTTGTTGAAAATAACCAATATAATCAGAAATATATGCACTGACGCGGTCAGCCATTTCCGGATTAATCTTCAACTTTTCCAAAGCGACCTTTCTCAAATCAAAAATAATCAACGGCCCGTGATACTGAGCTGTATGAATTACCTTAAACGCTGCTTCTTCCGGTGACATGTTACTGTACTTCGCATTATCACCCTTTTTTGCTGTATCCATAATATCATTAATAATAAAGTTATGCCCGTACATTACACCTGATTTTCGAAAAAAGCAAGAAGTTTGTACAAAAATAAAAAAAAGACCCAGAATATCCTGAGTCTTAAAAAAATATCATTTATCTATCCGCCACATTAACCTCAGTTTGTCCAAAAGCTCAGAATAAAAAGCAACCGAAGCAGCCGCATCTTCATCTTCTTTGTCTTTAGCACAGGCATCCTTGGCTGATTGCAGGCATTTTTCCAGTCGTTCTTTATAAATTTCCTGCTCCTCTGAAGAAATCTTTCTGAAAAACACCAAATCGCCAAATTCTTCATAAGCCTGCCTCAGTTTTAACCGCTCTCGGGTAAGCTGCGTCATCAGCATATAATTCTGCTCGGGAAGTTTCAAATCTTCCATAATCCGTTTTAACTCTTCCCGCGCAATAAATTGTACCTCTGTCGCCGGCTTTTCGCTTATATACTTCAAACGCATAGACTGCCAAAGAATAACGACAATCAAAACAGCGATAATCGATAAATAAATAACATGTACATGTACCAACATAATAAATAAATTTAAAATTAATAATATGAAAGTTACCTCAAATTTACTTTATTTTTGACAAAAGTCAACAAAAAAAAGAGGATGCAGAAAACACCCTCTTTTTTGTAAGACCTTATCCGGAATAACACGGGCAGCCCGCCCCGGACAAAACCTGATTACTCGGCAGGAGCTTCCAAAGCCGCATTGGCAGCATTGGCCTCTTCCTCTTTCAGAGATTGAATCTCTTTGTCATTCTGAGCGGCAACCTTGCGCAAAGCTCTGAGAACAGTACCGGTACCGGCCGGAATCAGACGTCCGACGATAACGTTTTCTTTGAGCCCTTGCAATGTGTCAACCTTGCCTTCAACAGCAGCTTCAGTCAAGACGCGGGTTGTCTCCTGGAAGGATGCGGCTGAAATAAATGACTTGGTTTGCAGAGAAGCTTTGGTAATACCAAGCAAAATCGGGTCGGCAACTGCCGGCGTACCGTTTTCTTCTATGATCTTAGCATTAACGCTTTCAAAGACATCTCTGTCAACCTGTTCGCCAACTAGGAATGTCGTATCGCCCGGATTGGTAATTTCAACTTTTCTCAGCATCTGAGAAACGATAACTTCAATATGCTTATCGTTAATCTTAACGCCTTGCAGACGGTAAACATCCTGAACTTCCTTAACCAGATATTCAGCCAGTTTCTCAACACCGAGAACACGCAGAATATCATGAGGAGCCGGCGTACCTTCAACCAGCATATCGCCCTTCTTGACAACATCGCCTTCCTGAACAACCAGATGACGTCCTTTCGGAATAAGATATTCTAAAGCTTCGCCTTTGGCCGGTACAACCGTGATACGCTGTTTGGCTTTATAGTCTTTACCAAACTCAACAACACCGTCAATATCGGAAATAATAGCCTGATCTTTCGGACGACGAGCTTCAAACAGCTCGGCAACACGCGGCAGACCACCGGTAATATCTTTCGTCTTGGAGCTTTCTCTCGGAATTCTCGCAATAACATCACCGACCTGAACTTCTGCACCGTTGTCAACGGTCAAAATCGCGTCAACCGACAGATAATAGCGGACTTCCTTACCGTTGTCGTAGGTAACCAGATTGCCTTTATTGTCTTTCAGCATAATGCTCGGTTTCAGGTTAGAGCTTGCTGAATTTGAACGCCAGTCAATAACAACCTTGGAAACAATACCGGTCGTTTCATCAATGCTTTCCTTAATGGAGAGATTGTTAATCAAGTCAACCAGTTCGACCTTACCGGCTTTTTCCGTAATAACCGGAACTGTAAACGGATCCCACTCGGCAACTTTCTGCCCCTTCTTCACCTTAGCGCCTTCGGCAACCAAAATCTTAGCACCGTAAGGAACATGGTGACGGGACTTTTCACGGCCGTTAGCATCCGCAATAACGATTTCGCAGTTACGGGACAGAATAATGCCATGACCTTCGGAATTCGTAACCATATGGGCATTTTCCAGTTTCAGAACGCCGGCAAACGGAACTTCGACAGAAGCCTGTTCGGCAGATTTAGAAGCCGCACCACCAATGTGGAAGGTTCTCATCGTCAGCTGTGTACCCGGTTCACCGATTGACTGAGCTGCAATAACACCGACAGCTTCACCGATATTAACCGGCGTACCGCGAGCCAAATCGCGACCGTAACAAGCAGCGCAAACGCCATGCTCAGATTCGCAAGTCAGAACAGAACGGATTTTAACCTGTTCAACACCGGCAGCTTCAACAACCTCAACATCATTCTCATCAATCAGTTTGCCCTTCTTAATCAGAACTTCGCCTGTTTCAGGATGAATAATATCTTCCTGAATAGTACGGCCGAGAATTCTCTCACCAATGGAAACGATAACATTACCGCCGTCAACAACCGGGCGGACAATAATACCTCTTTCCGTACCGCAGTTGCTTTCCGTAATGACAACATCCTGTGCAACATCAACCAGACGACGGGTCAGATAACCGGAGTTAGCTGTCTTCAAAGCCGTATCCGCCAAACCTTTACGGGCACCGTGGGTAGAGTTAAAGTACTCTAACACCGTCAGACCTTCTTTAAAGTTGGAGATAATCGGTTGTTCGATAATTTCACCGTTTGGCTTGGCCATCAAACCACGCATACCGGCAACCTGACGCATTTGTGCGGCGGAACCGCGGGCGCCGGAGTGAGCCATCATGTATACGGAGTTAATGTAACCATGATCGATTTTAGAAATATTCTTCATCATCTCATCGGCAACCTTATCCGTACAGGAAGCCCAGATATCAACGACTTTGTTATATTTCTCGCCCTTGGTAATCAAACCGTTCTGATACTGCTGTTCAAATTCCTTAACCTGAGCTTCGGTTTCGGCAACCAAAGCGGCTTTGGCTTCAGGAACAACCAAATCGTCTTTACCGAAAGAAATACCAGCCTTGCATGCATTCGTAAACCCAAGGGTCATAATCTTGTCGACAAACAGAACCGTTTCTTTCTGGCCGCAGTGACGATAAACAATATCAATGATTTCACCGATTTCTTTCTTTTTAACCAAACGGTTAACCAGAGAGAACGGAACATTCTTATGCTTCGGCAAAATCTGAGAAACGATAATGCGTCCCGGCGTTGTGTCAACAATGCCGTATTTGATTTCGCCGTCATCGGTAACATATTCCATTCTGCATTTGACTTTAGCATGCAGATCAACCGTTTTGGCATCCAAAGCCAGCTGAACTTCGTTAAAGTCTGCAAAAATTGAACCTTCACCGGTCAAACCGTCAGCTTCATAAGTCAGGTAATAAATACCTAAAACCATGTCTTGCGACGGAACGATAATCGGCTTACCGGATGCCGGCGACAAGATATTGTTCGTAGACATCATCAAAACACGGGCTTCCAGCTGAGCTTCAACTGACAACGGAACATGAACGGCCATTTGGTCACCGTCGAAGTCAGCGTTAAATGCCGTACAAACCAACGGGTGCAGGTGAATAGCCTTACCTTCGACCAATACCGGCTCAAACGCCTGAATACCCAAACGGTGCAATGTCGGCGCACGGTTAAGCATAACCGGGTGCTCGCGGATAACTTCTTCCAGAATATCCCATACTTCCGGACGTTCTTTTTCAACCATGCGTTTTGCCGCTTTAATGGTAGTGGCGTGTCCGTACAGTTCCAGCTTGGCGTAAACAAAGGGCTTAAACAATTCCAAAGCCATCTTCTTCGGCAAACCGCACTGCTGCAATTTCAGTTCCGGACCAACGGTAATTACCGAACGGCCGGAATAGTCAACGCGTTTACCGAGCAGGTTCTGGCGGAAACGACCCTGCTTACCTTTCAGCATATCGGACAAAGATTTCAGTGGACGCTTGTTGGTGCCGGTAATGGCGCGGGCACGACGGCCGTTGTCAAACAGGGCATCAACAGCTTCCTGCAGCATTCTCTTTTCGTTGCGGATGATAATATCCGGCGCATGCAGTTCCATCAATCTTTTCAGACGGTTGTTACGGTTGATAACGCGGCGATACAAATCGTTCAGATCAGAAGTCGCAAAACGACCGCCATCCAGCGGAACCAACGGACGCAGTTCAGGCGGAATAACCGGCAGAACCGTCAAAATCATCCATTCCGGCTTGGTGTTTGAATTGATAAAGTCTTCAATCAGCTTCAAACGTTTAACCAGCTTTTTGCGCTTGGCTTCGGAAGCGTTGTCCTTCAACTCTTCGCGAATAGCCGAACGTTCGGCTTCCAAATCGATTGCCGACAAAATTTCTTTGATAGCTTCGGCACCGATACCGGCACGGAAAGCATCTTCACCGTATTCGTCAATCGCTTCCTGATACTGTTCTTCGGTCAAAAGTTCATTGACGGCCAAAGGCGTCAGCCCCGGCTCAATAACAATGTAGCTTTCAAAATAAAGAACGCGTTCCAAAGCCTTCATCGGAATATCGGTCAAAGTGGCAATACGAGATGGCAGGGATTTCAGGAACCAGATATGCGCAACCGGCGCTGCCAGTTCAATATGTCCCATTCTCTCGCGGCGAACTTTGGAAAGCGTAACTTCCACGCCGCACTTCTCGCAGACGATACCGCGGAACTTCATACGTTTGTACTTACCGCACAAACATTCGTAGTCTTTAACCGGACCGAAAATACGGGCGCAGAACAAACCGTCCCTTTCCGGCTTAAACGTACGATAGTTAATCGTTTCCGGTTTCTTTACTTCACCGTAAGACCATGAACGAATTTGTTCCGGCGAAGCGATAGAGATTCTGATTTGGTCAAAAGAATCACCAGAAGTTACCTGTTGACCAAAATACTTCATAACATCATTCATATTAACAAGACTCCTTTGCCTTAAACTTCTTCGTTCAACATTTCAACATTCAGGCACAAAGACTTAATTTCTTTGACCAAAACGTTAAAGGATTCGGGAACGCCGGCTTCAAAGCTGTCCTCACCGCGGACAATGGCTTCATAAACCTTGGTACGGCCGCTGACATCATCGGATTTAACCGTAAGCATTTCCTGCAACGTATAAGCTGCGCCGTAAGCCTGCAAAGCCCAAACTTCCATTTCGCCGAAGCGTTGTCCGCCGAACTGAGCTTTACCGCCCAAAGGCTGCTGTGTAACCAGAGAATACGGACCGACGGAACGGGCGTGCATTTTCTCATCAACGATGTGGTGCAGTTTAATCATATAAATGATACCAACGGTAACCTTACGGTCAAACTTCTCACCGGTACGTCCGTCATACAGGTCAATCTGACCGGAAGTCGGAAGCCCCGCCATAGACAGCATATTGTTGATGTCTTCGCCGGAAGCGCCGTCAAATACCGGTGTCGCCATCGGCACGCCGTTCTTCAGGTGAGAAATCATCTCGACTTTCTCGTCCTGAGTCAGGTTTTCGATTTCGCGCTTATACTGCTTTTCACCGTAAATTTCACGAAGCTTGGCATTCAGTTCTTCTGCCGTTTTTTCACCGCGCTTAAACTGTTCGCACATCTCGTTCAGCTGTTTGCCGAGCTCCTTGGCCGCCCAGCCTAAGTGGGTTTCAAGGATTTGCCCGACGTTCATACGGGACGGCACGCCAAGCGGGTTCAAAACGATGTCAACCGGGGTTCCGTCTTCGGTATAAGGCATATCCTGCAGCGGGAACACGCGGGAAATCGTACCTTTGTTACCGTGACGTCCGGCGATTTTATCACCTGATTGAATTTTACGCTTGGTCGCAATGAAGACCTTAACCATCTTCAAAACGCCCGGCAGCAAATCATCGCCGCGCTGAACTTTTTCAACCTTGTCTTCAAAGTGTTTCTGAACTTTTTCCAGACGGGCGTCAAAAGCATTCAGGAATTCTTCAACCTTGGCCATAACATCTTCGTCTTTGACGATAATCTTACGCCACTGGGAAGAAGGAACAGCCGCCAGAACATCTTCAGTAATCGTCACATTCTTGGCAATGCCTTTCGGCGCGTCAACCACAACCTGGCCAACCAGCATTGACTTCAGACGTGCCTCGCAGCTGCGGCGGATAATAGCGATTTCATCATCGCGGTCTTTCGCCAGCTGGGAAATTTCTTCCTGCTCGATAGAAAGAGCACGCTCGTCTTTCTCAACGCCGCGGCGAGAGAAGACATGAACATCGACAACAATACCTTCAATACCCGGCTGAACGCGTAAAGACGTATCACGGACATCGGAAGCTTTTTCGCCAAAGATAGCGCGAAGCAGTTTTTCTTCCGGTGTAACCGGCGATTCGCCCTTCGGCGTAACCTTACCGACCAAGATATCTCCGGCCTTAACTTCAGCGCCGATATAAACGATACCGGCTTCGTCAAGATTGCGCAGAGCTTCTTCACCCACATTCGGAATATCGCGGGTAATTTCTTCCTGACCAAGCTTGGTGTCGCGCGCCATGACTTCAAATTCTTCAATATGCAGAGAAGTCAGGACATCATCGCGGGAAATACGTTCGGACAACAAAATTGCATCTTCGTAGTTCAAACCGTTCCACGGCATAAAGGCAACCAGCAGATTGCGACCGAGAGCCAACTCACCCAAATCGGTACACGGACCGTCGGCAATAATGTCACCGGCATGAATTTCATCACCGACTTTAACCAGCGGAACCTGATTAATACAGGTGTTCTGGTTTGAACGGCGGAACTTCTGCAGTTTGTAAATTTCGACACCGGCACCGGCAACGTCACCGCTCTTAGAACGAATAACGATTCGGTTGGCATCAACTGCGTCAACGATACCGTCATATTTGGCAACCAAAGTAGCCCCGGAATCTTTCGCAACTGTAGCTTCCATACCGGTACCGACCAGAGGAGCCTCGGAGCGCAGCAAAGGCACGCCTTGGCGCTGCATGTTCGCGCCCATCAACGCGCGGTTCGCGTCATCGTTTTCCAGGAACGGAATCAAAGCCGTCGCCACAGAAACCAACTGTTTCGGCGAAACGTCAATAAAGTTGATTTCTTCCGGATGTGCAAACTCAAACTCACCGGCTTTACGGCAGGCGACCAAGTCATTTTCAAAATGACCGTCTTCCTTAACCTTGGCGTTTGCTTCGGCAATTTTGAACTTGCCTTCTTCATCAGCTGACAAATAAACGACTTCGTCGGTAACAACACCGTCAACAACCTTGCGATACGGACATTCAATAAAGCCGTATTTGTTGATGCGGGCATAAGTCGACAAAGAGTTAATCAAACCGATGTTCGGGCCTTCCGGCGTTTCAATCGGGCAAATACGACCATAGTGCGTCGGATGTACGTCGCGGACTTCAAAGCCTGCGCGGTCACGGGACAAACCGCCCGGGCCCAAGGCAGACAAACGGCGCTTATGCGTAATTTCTGAGAGCGGGTTGTTCTGATCCATAAACTGTGACAACTGGGAGGAACCGAAGAACTCGCGAATAACCGAAGCAATCGGCTTGGCATTGACCAAATCCTGCGGTTTAACGTTATTCAGAACTTCGGAAGACATTCTTTCACGAATGGCTCTTTCCATACGCAGCAAGCCCATGCGATACTGATTTTCCATCAATTCGCCGACGGAACGAACACGACGGTTGCCCAAGTGGTCAATATCGTCAACTTCGCCTTTGCCGTCACGCAAATCGCACAATCTCTTAACAATGCGCAGAATATCGTCTTTGCGCAGAACGCGGTAAGTATCCGGTGCTTCATCAAACGGAATATCCAGAGAAACATTCATCTTAACGCGACCGACGGAAGACAAATCATATCTTTCGTTGTCAAAGAACAAGCCGTGGAACAGCTGGTCTGCCGTTTCATAGGTAGGCGGCTCGCCCGGACGCATAACGCGGTAAATATCCAACAGTGCTTCTTCGCGGCAGTGATTCTTGTCGCTGACCAAAGTATTGCGAATATACGGACCGACATTAACGCCGTCAATATACAAAACTTTTAATTCTTTAACTTTGGCATCGGCAATTTTCTGCAAAACCTCTTCCGTCAACTCATCGCCGGCGTCGGCAATAACTTCGCCGGTCTTGGCTGCAACAACTTCGGAAGCAAGGAATTTGCCTTGCAGTTTGGCTGCCGGCAGTTCATAATATTCCAAACCTTCGTCAGCCAGCTTCTGAGCCATGCGCGGTGCAATCTTCTTGCCTGCTTCGACAACAACGTCGCCGGTTTTGGCGTTAACCAAATCAAAATCAAATTTAACGCCTTTCATTCTTTCGGGAATAAACTTAACTTTCCAGTTTTTCTTATCCGCAACCAAAGTGTCAACATCATAGAAGTAGCTTAAGATTTCCTCTTTATCCATACCTCTGATGTCGGCCGGATTGATTTTTTTGCCTTCCTTGGCCAACTCTGCGATTTTTTCTTCTGTTTCTTTGGAGTACAAAGAATACAAAATCGAAGTTACCGGCAGCTTACGGCGGCGGTCAATACGGGCATAAACCAAATCTTTGGCATCAAATTCAAAATCAAGCCAGGAACCGCGGTAAGGAATAACGCGGGCAGCAAACAAATATTTACCGGAGGCCACTGTCTTGCCTTTGTCATGATCAAAGAACACGCCCGGAGAACGGTGCATCTGAGAAACAACGACGCGCTCGGTACCGTTGAAAATAAACGTACCCTTATCTGTCATCAGCGGAATATCGCCCATATAAACGTCTTGTTCCTTAATGTCGTGAATAGACTTGGCACCGGTAGATTCGTCAATATCCCAAACAACCAGACGCAGAGTAGCCTTAACCGGCGCAGCATAAGTCATGTCACGCTTAAAGCACTCTTCAACGTCGTACTTCGGCTCTTCAAGTTCATATTTAACAAACTCTAACTCGCCGTTGCCCGAAAAATCTTTAATTGGAAAAATTGACTTGAAAACTTCCTCAAGGCCAAACTCGCTTGTTTCGCCGTCCGCCTCAATAAAATCTTTATAAGAACCAGTCTGAACTTCGATTAAACTCGGCATTTCCGAAACGGAATCAATCTTGCCAAAGTTTTTTCTTACACGTTTTTTGCTCGTATAAGATTCTTTCATTTATTCAATCCCTATGGTTATAATCTGCGACTATCCTATTGGAATATCCAAAACCCGACCGCAGAAGGTTAAAAAAAAATCTAGATTTAAAACGAAAAAATCGCACCAAACCCTCGAGTCGTTGCTCTCTTGGCGCAGATTCGCAAAATAATACATTTTTAAAGTCGCTTATTTGTATACCTAAGACTCCCAAAATGCAAGTAATTTTTCACAAAATGAGTCAAGAAATTTATTTTTTAATTAACGGATTTTTTATTTTAATTCCTGTCCTAGAGTCACTTTCCGATTCTTTCCGAACTTGGCGCTTTTTATCCAAAATTTCACAAAAAAGCACATTCCTAACGAACATGCTTTACAAAAAACTTATCTCTGATACAAATCACTCATTACAATAATTTCTGCCGCTTTTTTCGCTTGCAGCATAAACAGATTTATCTGCCAATAATTTTAACGCTACTTTCGCCCAAAGAAATAAAATCTCTGGCAACATCGTCATCATCTAAAACCCGATACTGACGAAGCACCCCGGTTTGCTGCCCCCCTGTTGCGCATACAATTTCCCTGATAAAATAGAAAAATTAAACAAAATTACCCAAAAAAATATTTTGACATTTCCAACCGGACAAGCTAAACTAAAATAAATATTATTCAAAAAGGAGGAAACGATGACAACTAATAAATTTTCAATCGGTTATATACGCGCCGAAGATGACTACGAAATCTCTGAAAGAAGTGAACTTGAAGAAGAAGCCGAAAACCGTTTCCTGGCAGAAATAGAAGCTTTAGATATTAAAATCTCTTTTGATAACCAAGCCAAAGAAAACAAATTTGTCCTATATGAAAATAATGACAAAGAACAAAACATCATTGCAGAATCAAAACAGCGCCTCTGTATCAATGACAAATTCTCAACAGAGGATTTTATAGTGCTGGATACAATAGAACCGAATATATCTTCCGGAAACGCATATTCTGATAATGAAACAAAAATTATGGTCTTCAAAGATAAAAACAACCACTACGTCCAGAAAAATATAGAAATTGCTTATGATGATTACGGAAATTCCGATATCATCCCGGGAAGAATTCTTGATGGTGAAACCTTAGGAAAATTAAACATACCGGAAAACATGAGTCCCAAAGCACTGCGTGGATACAAAAAGTTCGCAGAAAAAATAGAAAACACAACTGCCGACACAGAAAACAAAAATCTTTCCAAATTACAGGAAGTCAGATTAAAACTGCAACAACAGACTCACAAATTTAAGTCAGCAGAAAGAGCAAAAAACGTTTCTGCCAATGAAACTGCACCGACACCTAAAAAGCAGCCACAGGATTCCCAAAAAAACGTACAGAAAATTTTTCAAAAAAAACTTGACGATTGGCATAACAGAATACCGGATTAGGAAAATATCAACATTCTCAAATTAAAAAAGTTCTGGTGTTACCAGAACTTTTTTTCTAATTATGCCGATAATTTCAAAACACTCAAAACCGGACAAACATAATACAATAAAAAACCGGAGTATAAAACCCCGGCTTTTTATCAAAATGCTCAAAGAGCAAACCTTTGCACAAAGATGAACAATTACTTAAGTTCGACCTTAGCACCGGCTTCTTCCAGCTTCTTCTTAATTTCTTCAGCTTCAGCCTTGTTAACGCCTTCTTTAACAGTCTTCGGAGCACCGTCAACCAAATCCTTAGCTTCCTTCAGACCCAGCTGAGTAATAGCACGGATTTCTTTAATAACGTTAATCTTGTTTGCACCGGCTTCTGCCAATACAACGGTAAATTCATCTTTTTCTTCAGCAGCGCCGGCAGCAGCACCACCAGCAGCAACAGCTACGGCAGCAGCGGCAGAAACGCCCCATTTTTCTTCCAACATTTTTGCAAGATCAGCAGCTTCCATTACGGTCAAAGCTGACAATTCATCTACTAACTTGGCTAAATCGGCCATTTTTTTTCTCCAATAAAAATTAAATCTTAAAATTAAATTACTAAAAATTCTCTTTTGCTCTAAAAGCCCGAACCTTATTGTCTTAAGCCCAACATCCCGTTATTTTTGAATGATGCGTATAAAACAGTACACAAGAGAAAAAATAACAAGCGAGGACTGCATAAAACAATAAAATTAAGCGGCTTCCTTCTCGCTGTATGCCTTCGCCAGACGAGCCAGCTGAGCACCGGGAGCCTGCAAAAGACCGATGATTTTGGCGCGCAGTTCGTCCATAGAAGGAATGCTTGCCAGTTTTTTGATTTCGTCGATGGAAATAACGCCAGTTCCCATAGCGCCGCCGACAACAATCAGCTTTTCATTTTCTTTTGCAAATTCGACACAAGCCTTGCAGGCGGAAATCGGATCATTGGCGAATGCAATAGCAGTCGGACCAGTGAACAAATCTGCCAAACCTTCAAATTTTGTACCTTTAAGAGCAAGACGAGTAATGCGATTCTTAGTAACTCTGAAACCAGCACCTGCTGTTCTGATTCTGTCTCTCAATTCAGAAACTTCTTTAACCGTCAAACCTTTGTAATGAGATACAACGATAACTTCTGAATTAGAGAACAGTTCATTCAGTTCGCTGAGTAACTGTGATTTTTCTTCGCGATTCACTTGTTGTCTCCAATAAAAACACTTTCATTTTCAACGGTCACCCGCATCAAACGTCCGTGTCATTAACACTTTCTGCCAAAACTGGCAGGACCTAATCTGTCCAGGAGAAAAAAGATAAAAAATTCTCTACTCCCGTCTGCGTAGGATATTTAAGAACAAAAATTCAATCGGCTTTCAGTTTCTTCAATTTAAAGAAACCACCCTCTCAAATCCTCAATCACCTACGGTCTTGGACAGTTTTCAAAAACGCTCCGGCACAAGAAAATGCCCGCATTTTTGAAGAGCGGGCGGGGCAAAATACCCCACCCAAAACTTTTAAAGTTGAGATGCGTCAACCTTAATGCCAACACCCATTGTGCTGCTCAAAGAAATCTTCTTAACATAAGTTCCTTTGGCGCCGGCCGGTTTGGCTTTAATGATAGCATCCATAAATGCTTTCGCATTGTCATAAATCTGATCTTCAGAGAAGCTTGCCTTGGCAACACCGGCATGAACAATACCATTCTTTTCAACACGATACTGAACTTCACCAGCCTTAGCCTTCTTAACAGCATTGGCAACATCAACGGTAACCGTGCCCAATTTCGGGTTCGGCATCAGGCCTTTCGGACCGAGAACGCGGGCAACCTTACCAGCCAATCCCATCATATCCGGCGTAGCAATACATCTGTCAAATTCAATCTTACCACTCAAAATAGAATCAATCAGATTTTCAGCACCGACAATATCGGCACCGGCAGCTTTAGCTTCTTCTGCTTTTTCGTTCTGAGCCAAAACAGCAACGCGGACTGTCTTACCGTTACCATGCGGCAGAGCGCAAACGCCTCTGACCATCTGGTCGGCATATTTCGGGTCAACGCCCAGATTTACGGCAATATCAATTGTTTCGTCAAATTTTGCAGTTGCATTTTCTTTAACAATCTTAACAGCTTCTTTCAAAGAATGAGCTTTGAATTTGTCAACTGTTTTATATGCGTTTACGATTCTTTTTCCCTGCATAACCTTACTCCACAACCTTAACGCCCATGGAAACAGCCTGGCCTTTAACCATATTCATGGCGGATTCAACTGTTGAACAGTTCAAATCCGGCAATTTTGACTGGGCAATTTCTTTAACCTGAGCCATAGTAATCTGACCGGCAACAACTTTGCTCGGTTCTTTAGAACCGGACTTAATATTTGCAGCCTTTTTGATAAAGTAAGATACCGGAGGCAGCTTTGTTTCAAAAACAAAAGACTTGTCTTCGTAAGCCGTAATAACGACAGGAACAGGAATACCCGGCTCCATTTTCTGGGTAGCTGCATTAAACTGTTTGCAGAAATCCATAATGTTCAAGCCTTTTTGGCCGAGAGCCGGACCAACCGGAGGAGAAGGGTTAGCTTTTCCAGCGGGGATTTGAAGCTTGATTAATCCTAAAATCTTCTTTTTAGACTTAGCCATTTCAAAACCTTCTTTGTTAGGTTCGTGGTTTTTCCAGACGATGGCTCGTCTCCCACGAAATTACATTAAAATTCACGATTCGTCTGTTTCAGATACACATATATCCTTTTCAGAGTCGTCCTTATATAACAGCATTTATTTTATTTTACAAGCATTTTCTTCAAAAATTTTAACATTAACCCGCTGATTCGATTCACAAAAACGTCATCGCCTCTGCATTTTTGTCAATTTTAGCTATTGCCAACATCATAAAAATATGATAGATTATCCCTCAATGAAATATTATTAACATATAAATTTACAATTATGAAAACAACAGGATTAAGAAAAGAACAGACTGTCAGTGCATTTGTAAGATTAATCAGTGCTAATGCTTTAACCCTATCCTATCAGGGATTGAGTATTAAAATCTTCACCCCTGATACCGGAAACTATCTAATCGGCCAAAGGCTGACCGTCAAAATCAACCGCAAATCTAAAAAATTCTATATTGCCGACATCGTCAATATCAGAACAGCGGAAGATCTTGTAAACACCTTCCCCGTCGGCTCTTATGTCAGCGGCGAAGTTGTTGAAATTATCCAAGGGAAAGTGGCGACAATCAGTCTTTATGGCATCGGCTGCAAACACATGGCTCTCCCCGGAATGGAAGTCGGACAGCCCGTAACCTGCCAAATTCGCAGCTACAATCCCGGCAACCAGGATTTAATAATTTCAGCCATAGCCTAAAAAAGAAACGATACTCACCTCGGAGTATCGTTTCTTTGCTATTTCTCAGACAATTCTGACGTACAATGCGGACAACGCACTGCCTTAACCGGAATATCTGTGCAGCAGAAAGGACACTTCTTCACGGTAGGAACAACCTTCTCTCCCGCATCAATCGCCTCCTGAACACGGTTAATCGCCTTAATCAGCAAAAACACGGCAAAAGCAACAATAATAAAACTGATTGAGGCATTCAAAAAATTCCCCAGATTTAACGTCACCGCACCGGCATCATTCGCCTGTTGCAAAGAAACATACGGTGCCGTATAATCAGGCCCGTTACGCAACACAAAAAACAGATTAGAAAAGTCCATTTTTCCCAACAAAATGCTAATCGGCGGCATAATGATATCCTTAACCAGAGAGTCGACAATCTTACCAAACGCCGCACCGATAATAATACCGACAGCCATATCAATCACATTGCCGCGTACGGCAAACTTTTTAAATTCATTAATAAAACCTTTAATCATATACCCTCCTAAACATTAACTAACACTATAATAAACAGCGATATAAAAAATTCAACCGCGCAATTACGAAAAAACCCCGAAAACACCCGGGGCTTTTACAAAAACAAGAAAACTACTTAATTTTCTCAACTTGACTGAATTCCAACTCAACCGGCGTAGAACGCCCGAAAATTGAAACAGAAACTTTCAAGCGCATTTTTTCCGTATCAACTTCCTCAACAAAACCAATGAAAGAAGCAAACGGACCGTCATTAACGCGAACCTGCTCGCCAACCTCAAAATCAACAGCGGTACGCGGACGCTCAACACCTTCTGTCATCTGTTTGATAATACGCTGGGCTTCTGCCTCGGAAATTGGCTGCGGCTTATTGCGGCTGCCCAAGAACCCGCTGACGCGCGGTGTGTTTCTGACAACATGCCAGCATTCGTCGGACATAACCATCTTAACCAAGACATAACCCGGGAAAAACTTTCTTTCAGAATTGACTTTAGAACCTTTCTTCAGCTCAACAACTTCTTCCGTCGGAACCAGAACTTCCAAAATCTTATCTTCCATTTTTTTAAGTATAGCCTGCTCTTTAATCGATTCGGCAACTTTCTTCTCCGAACCGGAGTAAACATTTACAACATACCAGCGAGCTTCCATAAACCTAAACTCCAAGACCTAATATTAATTTCATCACCCATCCAATAATCTGATCGACAAAGAAAAAGAATGTTGCCGCGATTGCCACCAGGATAATAACCATAATGGAGGTCTGGACGACTTCTTTTCTCGTTGGCCAGGTCACTTTTTTTACTTCTTGCTTAACCTGTCTGAAAAACTGTATTGGACTAACTTTTGCCATGGATCCTATCCATAAAAAATAGATTTAAACAACCGCCCCGTCGGGGCAAAATGACAGGACGCGCCTTACACCTCACAAGCTGATACAAACAGCCGGACACATCCTAGCTTAATGTCGCCAACATATTAAATTATTTTTTATATGTCAATAACTATATTTTTGTATATACAAATAATCAGGGAACATTCCCGGCTTTTCTGTGCTCCGACTAAACAACGGCAAAAACAGCGTCAAAATCTACGTCGGGAAAACTAAAGACCAGGCTGCACCAATACAGCTAAACGCCGGATATGTGCTCCTTTATAAACGCCTTCCATTCCCTTAATTTGTCTTCGGGCTTTTTACGCGCATTGGCTGGACTGGTCGAAGGAAGAACATTTTTTCCGTTATTGGTTAATCCCCATAACCACATCCTAACGGCCTCATTCGTTTCTTGCTTTAAGTAACAACCAAATAATTTTTTTGCATTTTTGCCATTAAAAACAAGACATTTTAACGCCGGACACTTTTGCTGCAATAACAAAAAGTTATTATAAACAATACTATCTTTGCTTATCTTGCTGTCCAAACTGGACTTTTGCTCAAATTGACAGGTCTGTATAACATCCCAAAGACCAACGCCGTTACTAAGCAAACAGGCATAGCGCCTGTCTTTATCTCCGGTAATAATCTCATCATCTTGAAAAACATCGGCAATAATTCGCCAAAACTGGTTTTGGGGATTATTATAATAGCAGATATCCCGAGATTGAATACTGGGAAATGTTCCCAGAATAATCATTTTTGTTCGTTCATTAAAAATATAATCCAAACCTTTTTCCACCACTCCCCCCCCTTTACGACTACAATTGTTTTTCAGCTTCATTATACATCGCTATACCGCCTGCAAGGGAAGATATATTTTCAAACCCGTGCTGCAGCAAAATTCTGGCCGCGCAATAACTGGTGTATCCGGTATTGCAGAACAAAATAACCTTTTTATCCTTGGGAATTTCGTTCAGACGTCCCCGGATGGTACTTATCGGAATATTAATCGCACCCTTTATTGTTTTCTTTCTGTACATTTCCGGCGGTCGAACATCAATAAGGCAGTCATCGCCCAAGTCGTCTAAAAACGCAGGTTTAAACAACCCGCGTAACATATTGTCTGCATTCATTCCCAAAATATTGACAGGATCCTTCGCAGAAGAATACGGCGGCGCATAGCATAATTCACTGTCAATCATATCCCGAACCGTGCCGCCCAAACGCATAATTGTGCTGATAACGTCAATCCTTTTTTCAACATTTTCCGGTCCGACAGCTTGCGCGCCAAGTATCTTCCCGTCATCACTGAACAGCATTTTAAAAACAATCCGCCTGGAATTCGGATAATACCCCGCATGACTGGCGCCGACAACATAGGTTTTAAGATAAGGTATATTATTTTGCTTTAACTGTTTTTCATTATTGCCGACACAGGCAACGGTCAAATTAAAAACCTTGATAACAGAGGCCCCCAAAGAACCTTTATAAGATGACTTTATCCCACAAATATAATCGGCAATAATGCGCCCCTGACGGTTGGCCGGACCGGCCAACGGAATAAGGGTCTGGTTATTGGTGACGGCATCTTTAACCTCAACGGAATCACCCGCGGCAAAAATATTTTCATCGGAGGTCTGCATATGTTCATTAATAATAACACCTCTGCCCACCGCTAAGCCGGCAGCCTGAGCCAAGTGGGTTTCCGCCTGGACGCCGATAGCCATAACCACAAAATCAAAATCCACTTCTTTTGCCGAATTCAAAACAATCTTATTTTGATGAAATTTTTTGACACCGTCAGAAAGAATGAGTTTTACACCATTTTCACGCATGGCATTTTCAGCATAGAGGGCAATCTCTTTATCGACCGGTGCCAAAATCTGATTGCTTAATTCAATCAATGTCGTATCCAATTTCATATTCACCAGATTTTCAGCAACTTCCACACCGATAAACCCGCCGCCGACGACAACCGCTTTTTGCGGCTTATTCTCCCGAACATAAGCTTTCAACTTATCAGCATCCGCCAAATTGCGGACAACAAAAACTTTATTATGGTCAAGCCCTTCAAAATCAGGGACAATAGGCTTTGCACCGGTTGCCAAAACCAGTTTGTCATAAGCAATGATTTCAGAGTTATTGAGCGCTATAGTCTTGTCTCGGCGATTAATGGACACTGCTTCCGCATTTAATTTAACATCAATGTTAAACCAGCCTTTAAACTTCTGCGGACTTGAAACCAGAATATCTTCTCTTTCGGCAATAACGCCAGAGATATAATAAGGCAGACCGCAATTAGCAATGGAAACCTCATTAGTGCGTTCAATTATCATAATTTCCATAGTTTCATCAAGACGTCTCAGTCTCACCGCACAACTGGCTCCGGCAGCACCGCCGCCAACAATCACTGTCTTCATAATCAACCTCATTATAATTTAAAAAACATACCCGAAGTATAAAAATCAGAACATGACGTGTCAAGAATATAACCTCGAAAAAGATAAACCGCTCTCTACCCACCGCAGACCTTACAAGGCCTTGCCCCTTGAGCCCGTGCTTTCTGTTTGGTGGTTATGATACAGTTTTTTATGCATTTTTTAGCCCATTTACAGCTTGGATTGTGGTAGATATATGTTTTTACATTCATAACTACCGGCTGGTCATGAGCCGCTGGCGCTGGAGAAGCTATCAGTAAAAATAACAATAAATAAAAAATTTTTCTCATTTTCTGCCCCATACAAACCATCTTTCCAAACTTATGATGACCTTATCATAAATCCTGCGACAAAGTAAATATAGATTCCCCCCCCAAAAAAAAGTCCGTATAACACCCAAAAACTTCTCTTAGTATTGCTAAGCTTTAGCCGCACAAAGCTTAGTTGTTCGCGCAAGTAGAAAGCATTAACTTTCGTAGCAATACAAAAAAGCCCTCATCAATGCAACCTCTCGCAGATTCAGTTAAGCACTTAATATATAAAGAAAAAAGACGCCTTTCAGCGTCTTCATCTTGAGTGGCAGGGCACATAGTGCAATCCACGGACTTTTTATATATGGACTCAAAAGACAAGATTCACCAATTTTAAATATATCCCTTATACAATAGCACAAATAATTTGTGAGGTTGTACTATGGCTTATATATTCATGGATGAAAGCGGTGATTTAGGATTTGACAGAAACAAAGCCAATTGTTCTAAAAATTTTCTAATTACATTTTTTATTTGTAACAATCCTTCTCCGTTTGAAAAAATTGTAAAAAAGACCTTTTTATCAATGCCCTTGGATAAACAGCATCGACATTGCGGTACTCTGCACGCATGTCATGAACACCCTAAAACAAAATTAAAGATGTATAATCTGCTCCAAGAAAAAGATGACTTTTCTATTATGGTTATTCGTCTCAATAAGGCAAAAATCTATACCGATTTACAAAATGAAAAGAATGTTTTATATAACTATATCACAAATATTTTATTAGACCGGATTATTACAAAAAAGCTGTGTAATATAAAGGAACCTATCTATTTTATTGCCTCTCAAAAGGATACAAACAAGTATTTAAACAAAGTATTTATTGACTATATTTCATCAAAAGTTGAAAATCGTATAGATTTAAATTTAGAGATAAAATCTTCATCAAAACATAAATGCCTGCAGCTTGTCGATTTTTTATCTTGGGGCATTTTTCAAAAATATGAGCATAATGATGAAAGCTATTATGAAAAAATTAAAAATTTTATCGTTGAAGATTATTTGCTATTTAAATAAAAAAATAGGAAACCTTACGAACCATTTACGAGGAACATTCAGAACCCCATCCGCAAGGACTTACTCCTATTGTCTTCATATATAACACATAAATATTAAAAAAACAATAAAATTTTAGCATATATTCAATTTATACTGTTACCTTCTCAAACTCTTCCAGATTATCAACCGCTACTTGAGGCCAGTCTTGATAATTTTTGCACGCAATCAGTCTGTCAAACGGAGCTTTGAGTTTGTATTCCAGCCTTTTGCCATTAAGTTTACAATCCGTCAGAAGTAATCGCAATAACTGATTTTGCTTGTCAGGAGTTGCTTTATCGAAAATATTAGAGATATTTACAGCCATTGAAATAACCATCCCAACCGCTTTTTTCATATCATTATCAATCGTTTTGTATTTTTCTGCACTTGCTTTCAGTCCTTCCATTTCTTTGTCAATCGCCGCCTTCTTGGTTTCATACGTAGATTGAGGTAATTTCCCTTCAAGATAAAAATCCAGCAGATTATCTTCTTTAATTTTCAATTCATTAAGTTTGCTTGTCATCCTAGATTTAAATGCCGCATTAATCTGTGATGTTTCATTCAAATTTTTAAGAAGCTGATTTTTTAAGGCTTCTTGTAAAGATATAGGAAGGGTTAGTTTATTAAACACCTCTGTTTTTAACTGCTCGATAATGTCTTTTTCATTAACGACGCCTTGATGACAAATTTCCTTAGAATGCCCACATCTCAAATAGACATATTCTCGACCGCTTTTTTTGACTTTCTTTTCCGGTGTAATTAAACAACCGCATTCTTTACAATGTATTAGTTTTCTGAATGTATATACTGTTTTGGTCGTTTCTTTAACATTGGCTCTGTTGTGACGTCCGTTTTGTATAAGCAATGTCTGAACTTTATCAAACAATTCTCTTGATACTAGCGGCTCATATATATGCGGTATAATATCTCCCTTAACACACATCTCACCATAATAAAAAGGATTTGTCAGTACCTCATATATAGTGTTTCTGGTAACAAAACAGCCTTTTTTCTTTTTCATTCTGGTATATAAGCCTAATTCTTTAGCTATCCGCCAAACAGATTGAACCGTATGTAATCCAGTTGCATATTCCTGATATAAACGTTTTATTATTGGTGCACGAACTGGATCAACAATTATAATTGACTTATTATCATCATCTTTTTTGTTCAAATATCCTAAAGGTGCTGTGCCTTGCCATTTTCCCTCAGACCAGTTTTTAGCTTGGCTGGCTTTAACTTTATCTGTTTGAGAGTTAACTTGTGCATTAGCAAACATAACAAACATATTCCAAAAAGTTAAGTCGGATGCGGCAGAATCTTTTGTAATAATTAATCTCTCTTTTATAAAGTGTATTTCTACCTTTCCTGATCTTCGAAGACTTTCAACATAATACGAATCTTCAGGCAAACGCTGCAATCTGTCAACATAAGCAACAACGATAGCAACCTTACCCTCACAACCTGCTGCAAAATTTATCATTTCGTGAAATACCTTGCGATCACCATGTGTTGAACTCTCATCAATACTGTATGTGGCAATAACTTTTAATCCCTTATCTTTGCAATATTGGGTTGTATTTTCCTCTTGAACCTGTAAAGATATGCCTTCATCTTTTTGTCGCTTACTTGATACACGTGCAAATATGATTGCCTGAGTACATTTTTGATAAACAACTTTTTTCTGATATTTCTTTCTCACATTCATTACTCCTTTGTTTTTACATAATAATATTATGTCGCGTTATTTGGGAAATGTACGCAAAAAAATGAGCCAGTTTGTAACTTTTTTACTAATATTTTACTGATTTTTCAAAAGATTAACTTCTTTTCTGATTTACCGAGAAGTTGTTTCATCAAAAGTTATTGTCATCAACGACAAGTTCTTTTGTTTCTTGGTTGTCATCTTCTAAAACGGATTTTACAATGATTGTATAAAAATCAATCAGGTTGTTTGTCATTTCGTTTAATTCAATATCCGTAACGTCGGGATAAAGAATTGATAACTCTTTAGCGAGTAAATCTTTACAATTTGTCATATTATCTAGAATGTTGACTTGAAAGATTTCTACTAAATTTTTTATCAAACCTTTGCAAATTTTAGCAGGGGTTGTGGCTCTATCCTACCGGCTTTAGGGTAACGGCTACCACTCTTATACTCTTAGCTGGGACTGTATACCCGCATCCCGCACTGACCAAACTTAAAAATTGACTAGTCAAAATTGAGAAAAGCCTTTACATGCGAGGCTTAAAATGGTTTATGCGTTTTCAGTAACTTAATTAAAATTGTAAATGAGGTTTCCTGTCATGAGTGTCACTTAATGGATGATTTTTACTATTTTAGAATTTTTGTACGTAGAATTTTTGAAAATCGCAATTCTATAAAAATGTATCATCATCAACCGGTTACCAAGATCCATCATAATCTTGTATAGCTGTTTCGGCAGTCCGGGATACAAGGAAGCAGGAAGCGCGGCCTTTGTTATTATTATACTTAAAATAAATGAATTAAAAATAATAAATAACAATAAAAAATATAATAAATACAAAAGATAAGATAACAATAAAGATAAATAAAAGAAATAATACAAAAGAGATAAATACAGAAGATACATGACAAATAAAGACAATGTTAAATCAGATACAATAAGACTTGCGTCCCGATGTATCACCAATAACAAGCAGCAGAAGATAGATGATAACGTATATGTCGCCAAAATTATCAATGACACCATGACGCGAAAGAAGAAAGTATCAATCAATAAAACTCACGCGTCAATATGTCAAAGAATCAAGGCGACATCGGTTATCATGGGTTTATCTTCTGTTCGGTTATATTGTCTTATTATGTGATGTATAGAGTATAAGAGATATAATTAATAAGAGTACTGTTTATATATAGGTATGAGGTATTATTCTTACTGATAATAAAAAAATATTTGTATGACGGTTTTCTTCTTCTCTCAAAATTTTATTACTATACCCTAAAAATAGCTTATACGCATATATGTTTGTCTTTTGTATCTCTCAAAATTAACCTTTATCAAAACACTTAAAACGGGATACCTAAAATGACGCACAGACAACCTTTTCATCAAAACCTTAAGACACCTATATCAAATAAAACAATTGAATCCTACGGTCAAAAAATGGAATCTTATGTATCTGTTCCAATCAAAGAAGAATTTAACAAATGGCTAAACGATATCTTCCAGCCAACTTATTTTTTAACGGTTCAACTTCCTGATAATAAAAAATCTGCCAACTTAGATAATGCAAAGGAACACTTAAGAAACATTATGAAGGCATTTGAGAAAAGTTTAATGAATAATTGGAACAGACATCATCTTCGGTTTATTGCTTTTGCCGAAAATGGTATTTCTACTGACTGGCATTTCCATATTTTGTTTAATCAAGGCAAGTTTATAGAACAGGAATTACAAAATGCAGTTCTTGCTGCAACTATACGTGAAAACCTGCCTTTTTATTGTCTGAAACTTGATAAAATCGATGAAAATATGCTTACCGTTGATTCATATTGTACTAAAGAGATTAAAATTTATTGGAATAGTAAATTTGACAGCGACCGGATTATCTTTTCAGAATGTCTGTTTGGTTTATAAAAGTTTTTGACATCAATTTTCCGTTAGTTAAACATATTTTATAGTTGCTTTATTCATAATTTAATCATAAAATAATCATAACTTAACGGAGATTTATCATGACTTGGACACCTAAATATACAATTACCAAAGAGATTTTAAGCTATCTGACTAAAATTGAAAGTATTAAGAATTCATTTGAAGATAAGCCATTGTCACCGGTTTTATTATCTTCATTACACCAGTCTGCCAAAATAACATCAACGCATTATTCGACTAAAATTGAAGGTAACCATTTATCGCTAAAACAGGTTGAAAATGCTTTATATACCGTCAATAAATCAGCTCAAAGCTATCAAGGACATGATGAAAAAGAAGTCAATGCTTATTATGATGCACTTAACTATATGGAAAAGCATCTGGAAGAAAATGCTCCGTTTTCGGAAAGATTTATTCAAAAAATACATACTCTTGTTGAAGGCAGCAAAAAAACTATTCCATATCGGGATGCACAAAATGCGATTTATGACAGTTCGGACGGCTCTCTTGTTTATCTGCCACCGGAAACCAAAGATGTACCTGTTATGATGAAAGAATTGGTTTTATGGGTGAAAGAAAATATAGATATTCTGCCGACGCCGGTTGTTGCTGGGCTCTTCCATTATCAATTTGTAACCATACACCCTTATTTTGACGGCAACGGCAGAACGGCGAGATTATTAACCAGCTATATTATGCGAAAGTATGGTTATGGTCTAAAAGGAATTTACTCTTTGGAAGAATATTATGCTAAGAATTTGAATGATTATTACCAAGCCTTAGCCACACACCCGCACCATAATTACTACTATGGAAGAAACGAAGCTGATTTAACTTCATGGCTGGAATATTTTATAAAAGGTGTGTTATCCGCTTTTGAAAATATTGAAATTAAAGCAACCGAAGAACAAAACAAAGGATTAACTTCTGATAAATCACCAATCTTGCGAAAACTTGATATTAAACAACGCAAAATTTTGGAACTGTTTACAGAATATCAGGAAATCACTTCAATTCAGGCAGGACAATATTTAGGCATCTCTGCACAATCCGCACGCTTGCTATTGAATAAATGGGTTGATGAAAGATTTTTAAGACTAGCCAATACAGCCAAGAAAAACCGCACTTATGCTTTGACTGCAGAATTTGAAAGCCTGCTGGCAGATTAAAATTACCTAATAATGTGAATTGTTGCCTAATGATTTAATGACATTAATGTCACTTAATCAAAATAATTGAAAAATCGGTTTTACAAATCCCAAGAATCACGACATTACAATGTTATCAGATTCCTTTTGATAGTTATAACACATTGTAAATAGGTATTATTATGTTCAACCTTTGTAAATTTTAGCAGAGGTTCATTCAATCGACCTCATTTACAATTTTTATCAGGTTAATCTTTTGAATTTACATAAATATCTTATTAAAACATATCCCATTGCTCAATAAACAACCCCGAAACAAGCGGATTTGAGAAAAGAAGTAAAACATAAGCCCGACATGAAATCAATCAAACCGGGCTAAATTATAAACTTTATCTATGGAACAGTTAATAAAAGTTGTTTAATATTCGCTTGCCAGCATAACGGTCATTACGCTATTGGTTACATCAGGATTGCTTGGATCTTCTGATAAATATTGATAGTTTTTGTCGTAGTAATCAATTTTGAAGTATATCATCTCGCCATTATAATCAAAACTACCAAAATCGTGTTCATCATACGGATCGTTAGCTTCGGTAAAATGATTAAACTGTCTGACTTTGGATAAAATTCTTGCAATATCATCTTGTGATTTAGCATTTATACCAGCAGTTAACATTACTCTTCCACCGGTAAAGGTTTGTCTGAAGGTGTCATTTAAGGTTTTAATGTCTGTCATTGTTATTACTCCACATTAAACCATTTCATAACAGTACAAAGCAAATCATCATAACTGCCGCTTGTTGCTTCTTTGAAAAAGGCGTCTATTTCTGATTTTGGTAGCTTGTGTTTTCTCATTTCAGAGGTGCAGATACCAAGAATATTAAAAGCATTTCCATTAACACCTAAGATATTTACAGTTATTTCAGGATATTTAACATCAGTCATGACACACCTCTTAGGCTAACTTTTCAGAAACAAGAAACATTTTGAATTTTCTCAAAGCCTGACGAACAGAAGTATGAGAACGCTTGCCATAGCTTGATTTTTCACCGGTTGTTTCATATTGAGGCAGTATAGAAGCGATATTTTCAACTAAATGAGCGAGTGTATAACCTTCTTTCCGGCATAATCTTTCAACCCGTCCCATATAATCAGCAGCAGTCAAAGCAGAGTATTTATTTTCTAACAACCAGTTTTCAAAATTTTTTAACATAACACAATCTCCTTATCATCAAATTAGTTAATAAAAACAGGTTCAGTACAAACCGCAATCATTGTCTGCTTCAATCTTTGACATTCAGACAGGCAGTCACTAAAATATTGATACGGAGTTGGGATTATTGTGTCGTTGAGTTTTACATACCACATAACTTTTTCCTTTCATAAATAGCGTTTTTGCTCATTAACTATTTACATTATGCGGTGTATTTCCTAATTCGGGAGCCCCTAAAACTCACAAAACCAACGACATTTTGCTACGATTTAGACGGGATTGCTAATTTACGGACGAAAACGGCTCTCAATATAGTTGATTGGTGCTATTTTAACTTAAAACCGCTTTTGGATAGAAAATTCAATTAAAGATTTTTCATATTCACGCTGCCAGATGTTGGAATTTTTATCCGTATAAGAATAAGTCAAGGTCGGTACCAAACCCCAAACGGCGATATTACGATTAGATAAAGAGATGGAATCAATGAGAGATATTAATAGGGTAATGGAGCGTGAGATAGCGAAGGGGAGTTGCCCTTTGAAACTGGATCATATTGAATTTGGAAATTATTCGTATCAGGAGATAACATCAAAAGAGAAATTGCTGGAGATGTTATCGTATTTGTTGCGGATAGGTGATTTCAAGCAGTATGCCGGAAAGACTATCCTAAATAATGTTTATATGGACCTGCGAGGAAAAAAGCCTGTATTCAAGCGAACAAAAACAGCCGTAGAGAGAAATAATATATTTGCAACAATCAGAAGGTATGCAAAGAAGCTAAAGCCGCAGTATAATGGAGATGTATATCTGGAAACGGTCAGATGTTATTTCGATATATCGCAAGAAAATCTGGAGAAATGCCGATATACATATCAAGGGAATGAAACATACGCCTTTCTGATGTCAGACAAGTATATCATGGCATTGTATACGCATTGTTTGGTGGCAAGAAAAGAAGTTGCTTTGAACCATGTAAGGTCGAATGGACTTTCGGAAGCGGAGTTTTCTATGGTAAAATTAGAAAGTGTTAGGGAAGTTTTATTTCAAGCTTTGTTACTTGATGATGTGAAGTTTAAAGAGGGAAAGATGTATGCGGAGTTATGTACTGTTTTTCTTTTGATGTAAAGAATGATTTGACAATTAAGAGTATAGAAAGGTGTTGAATATTTTGGAATTAATATTTTTTTATATAAATCAAACATCTTCAAAATTTATTGAGAAGATGGGATTTAATTTTTCTGCAAATTGGAAATTTTATGTAGAGTATATTGATGGAAAATATGTGCTGAAACAAAAAGCATGCAAAAATACATTACCCTCATATTTTTTTGATGAACAAAGGTGTATTACCAATATTACAGCTATTGTTGGGGAAAATGGTGCTGGAAAAACTACATTGTTAAATATGTTGTCGGATTATTACGGTAGTGTAAAAGATAAAAAGCACGATTCAGCTTATGATAATTATTTTATGGAAAAATATGAGAAAGATAAGACACTTACTATATATTTAGAAAAGGGAGAATTGGTATGTTATCACAATATAGATAATTTTGTAAATGAAACAGGAGTAAAGGAATTTTATTTGCAACAAGGTTCTCTGGAATTGGCAGAAATTGTTAGAGATAATAAGGCATTTGAAAATATAAGCAAAATAAGTATTTCAAATAGTATGTATTCATTGGAAGACGGAGTTTCTACACATGAAAGTATTAGTAAAATTTCACTTAATGTTAATTCTTTGAAAACATTAAAAAGTATTTTTTATAAGAAAAAATGTAAAAAAGAAACTCGTTGCGTAGGTGGATATTATGAAATTCAGGATATTGTA
>ERZ835051.1149-NODE-1149-length-28696-cov-4.200377_pt1 | contig 28696 bp, 33 predicted proteins | sample MGYA00519575_ERZ835051 | MGnify/ENA primary metagenome ERZ835051 (study PRJEB31850, sample SAMEA3708769) | human gut metagenome | biome: human gut; feature: human-associated habitat; material: faeces | place: China | collected 2014 ... | reverse complement strand
GGCCTCCTCCACAATGTTGTAGTCCTCAACGCTCACTTTCATGTTCGTGTCATAGAGGCTCCGCCCGTTCGGTGAACGGCGCACCATGATAAACCTTGTGGTGCGCTTGTCGGTTTTCAACTTCTCAAGGATGCCAAGGTAATACTCCGGTGACCGGGCGGCAGAAAGCATAGGCAGGGTAAACGGCACCACAATCTCTGTCAGACCCGGCACACGGAGAAAATTGATTTCACCCTCGTTTAAGAGGGTGATGGTTTCGTTTTGGCCTTTTATCTTTACTGTGAGTTTTTCCGGTGTCGGCCATTCCACACCGTCCAAGTAGCAGGTGTAACTCATTATTCATGCACCCCCTCAGCGGCGGTCACAAGGGCCTCGGTAAAGCCGTCTGTGAGCTCCGTGATAATTCCGTCAATATCGGCACTGCCGTCAATCTTGTTGGTCATGCCGGTCATGTCAATCTTGACCTCTGCGGTGGTGAAACGGTTGATTGCATCACGCTCCGCAATGTCACGCAAATACTTCAAATCTTCTTCTGTAACATCCAAAGAATCCTTGATTTTGCCTGTGTTATCGTCAATGTTTCCAATGCTGTCACCCACACCTGAATTTGCTATTGCATCATTGAACCCTGATGTGTAATCACCCACATTAGGAATATCTGTCTGACCGAATACATCCGACAGACTAAAGTTTGAAACCTTATCAGCAATACCGTCACCCCATGCTGCACCCGCATTGAACGCATCTGATGCCCAACCGTCCTGAAACGCATCAAAGGTTGTGAAACCTTCATTGAACGCATCTGAAATACTGGTGTAGTCCTCTTTGTTTCCGGCTGCTTCACTTGCCTTGGCTGCATAGTCATCTGCTGCTGAACTGATGCCTGAATAATCAAAACTTACAAACGGCAACTTGTTCAAGGCTGCTGCTATATTTTCAATTACTGAACAGGCGGTTGATAACAGATTGTAAAACCATGACTGTACGTTGCAGATAGCATTGTGAAATGCCGTCATCATATTGGATGCAAGTGCTGCAATGGCGTTTCCAATACCCAAGGCAATGTTTGCCACGGTCAGACCCAAGTTCTTAAAGAACTGAATCACCACGTTCACACCACCAGTAATCACACCGAACCCTGAATTTGCAATACCTGTCATTTTTGCAATCGCATTACATACGGCAAAAATTATTGCAATAAGTGCGATCAGCAACATAATAATCCAAACAACAGGACACGCATACAATGCACCGTTATAACCCATCTGTGCAGCAGTTGCAGCCATTGTCTGACCAGTAAGTGCAGCCATAACACCGATTTTTGCAGACATTGCAACTGAATGAATTGCTGTTGCAGCAGCGGATGCAATTTCTATTCCCTTCACAATGCCAAGGTATGCTGCATATACCGCTAACGCACCAATGACACCATAAATGATAGGACTAATCACTGACCAATTATCAGCAATGAAACCGCCTACTGTTCCAACAAGTTCAAAGATGTTTAATACAATATTTGCAAGGGTTGCCATTGCTTCAACGGCATTTTGCACGAACGTCTGAAATGCTTCACTATTTGCTAAATCGTTCAGCCTTTGAAGAACAGGTTGAAAAGCAATCAGTGCGGTATTCTGCATGGACTGCCACATCTGCCCCCAAGTCATAGGCATTTCATTGAATTTGCTGTTAATGTCATCAGCAGCAGAAAAGATTGCTGCCTTGACTACATCAGCGGAAAGTTCCCCATCCGCTGCCATTTCCCTGATCTTACCGATTGGAACATCAAGATAGTCCGCAATGTTCTGAATCAGGTTAGGTGCTTGTTCAAAGATACTGTTCAATTCATCACCACGAAGGACACCTGAACCAAGTGCCTGTGATAACTGCAATTCTGCATTTGCTGCTTCTTGGGTGCTTGCCCCGGCAATCGTCATCTGTTTTTGAATCAGATCAGCAAAAGCAACAACTTCTTCTGAACTGCTGAACGCATCCTTTGCGTTGTTACCGAAACGGGCAACAACATCAGCCATCTGACTGAATGAACCTCTTGCATCTTGTGCTGCTGCATATACCATGTTGACAAGTTCAGCGGTTGTCTGAACTCCGTCATTCATCATGTTCAAACGGGATGTTGTCTGAACAAGTTCGTCTGAAATGTTCAGTGCTTTCCCAACTGTCTGAATACTGACATAGGCTGCAACCGCCCGCTTGATGGTATTGGTCAGTTCATTTGCCTGTTGTGTTCCGGCTGAAATTTCCTGATTGAAACGCCCCTGTTCATCCACATTGTCACGGATGTACCTTTCTGTGTTGCCAACAGTCTGTGACAAACGTAAATAGGCATCATTGGCAGCAGAAACATCCATATTCTGCATTGCCTGATTCAGTGAATTTTGTTCCTGAATAGCCTGATTCAACTGCATACGCAACTGTTCCAGTTCTGCATTTGCATTGTCTGCCCCAACATTTACCGGGTTGTTCTCAATCTGCTGAATCCGCTGTTGAATTGCAGATAACCGCTGTTGCATGGTGTTCATATCCTGAACTGCTGCATCCGGCAGTATATCCATTCCCTGTGCGGTCTGTGAAATCCTTGCCTGTGTGGTGTTCAGTGTGTTCAACATATCGTTTGCACTCTGAACTTCTTGCTGAAATCGTTCAACACCTGTTCCTGTGAACACATCCACCCCGTCAGTGTTCCATGTGACCGGGATTTCTACGGGTTCAGGGTCAGGCGGTGCGTTTGGCTGAATTTCAGGTCTGATTGGTTCAGGATTTTCAACCAAAGGGTCAGGAAGTACCGGGTTTACATCCATGTTTATAACCTGACCGTTTCCCCCATCCACAACAGGCGGTGCAATATCAGGTGCGGTCTGTCGGCTTGCTGCTTGATTCATTGCTTCAATGGCAGCAGTTGCCTGATTGATTTCATCCCTTGCCCCCTCAAGGCTGCTTGTATCAATGTCAGTGTTCATTGACTGCTGCATATCATACATTGCAGACACGGCAAGGTTCACTGAACTGATGATGTTGTTCAACACTCCGCTGAATTGGTCATTAAGTTCAATACCTGTCTGAATAGATGACACCTGTTTCACCGTCCTTTCTTAGTGTTTTTTCTTTGCCCTTGCTTCTGCCTTTTTCTTTTCTTTCTTGTCATGCTCTGCTTTCAACTCGATTGAAGCAATCACAAAGGCTTTTTCCTGTTCATCCATATCCAAGAACACTGATGGAAGAATGTGAAGTTTTAGAAGGGCATAGTAAGCATAATTTGCTTCACCATCCCCTTCTTCAATTAGTTTTTTGCTTCATCCACCTTGTCATCAAGGTTCTTGGTAAATCCCTGAAACTTCTGCATCCACACTGTGAAGTCCTGATATTCTCCGGCATTGTCAACCATTGCATAAAGAAGTTCTTCCGGGGTCATAACACCGTATGAATCCTGTAATTCCTTATCGTAAAGGTCAGGGTATACAGTGGATGCCACAATCATCTTTGCAAGGTATTCAGCAGTTTTTACTTTCGGTCTATAAAGGTTCGGCTTACCCTTAACCGGGACTTCAATGGTACAGGAATCACGCAACGCTTCATTTTCCTTGGAAGTAATCTGTTTGAACTCCCATTCCAGCGGTTTACCGTTTTCATCCTGTAATGTGGTTGTAGGTGCATATTTTTCATTTGGCTTTGCGATTTTGTTCGCTTTCATAAATCGACTGAATTTTGACATTTTGTTGTTCTCCCTTCTGTTTATCAAAGAATAGAAAAAACCCCTTATATGACCTTATATAAAAGCCACACAAGGGGTTCTGTTACTTAGTTAGTAAGAAAACCCGTGAGGTTTGCAAAAGATTCAGGCATTGAGAAGTCCTCAAATGTTCCTTCAATCTCTTCATCAAGGTATTCCCCGTCAGCATCAAATTTTGCTAACACACCGCCGTCAGTGTTGCAGTCATAGAAAATGATCGTCTGTCTGCCCGCATCACTGGTTGGGTCATCATTGGTGATCTGCATTTCAAAATACACATCCTCACCAGTGTTCTTATAGTCAAGCAATGCCTGACGAAGAACTGACTGGTTATAGTGTGCCGTGCCGGAAAAAGTACCTTCCATACCACATGACTTATGACCCGCCATGATTGCACCAAGGCGGGGAACAGTAGTCTTGGTTTTATCAACCTTTGCTTCCATATCAATCATCTGCATGAAGTTGTATCTTCTACTTCCGATTGTGATAAAACATTCAGCAAGTTTTGCTGCAATAGTGTCCCTTGCTTTCATTGTTACATTCGGCATTTTATTTCACCCCTTTCTTACGCAACCGTAACCGTTTCATAAAGTTTACCCATAGCGTTCACAACGGTGATTGCTGATGTAATCACAACCGCCTTTTTGGAATCGCCCTGTGCAACCGTAACATCAGAATCAGTGAACCCTTCAATAGCACCAAGTTCCTGTAACTGTGTGCGGATTTTTACCAAGTCAGACCAAAGGGAAGTTCTGCCTGATGCGTTGTTTGGAACAACACCAAGATACTTAGTGTTGAAAAGAACTGCATCATCATTTCCCAACTGGTCAATAACTCTGATCGTCTGATTGTCCTTGAATACATCCCCGCAAGTGTCCGAAGTGGTCACCATAGAGTTAATATCTTCAAGCACACGAACAATGCCGTTGACCTTATGGAAAGTGAACTCACCCGCCTTGATTGCTGCTTTCAACTCATTCTGTGTGTAATTGGTATCAACGGTGAAACCGCCATCATATTTCTTGTTCTGACAAGACTTATTGACCGCACAACCGCTTTCTGCACCAGTTACCCAGTACACAAGTGCTGCTTCTGACCATCCTGTATCTGTTACCTTGTTCTTCACACTGATAACGCCCATATAATCAGCAGACAGGTTGTAAACAACCAACTGGAACTTGATACCAAGTTCATCACGCAAACGCTTGTTGAAAGCCACATATAACTTCTTGGTAACATCATCAGTAACCACAACGCCCATAGTGTTGTAGGTGTATGATTCGATTTTATCCAAGTAAGCCTGATGTGCAGTGCCGTCAACCGTGCCGTTTGTACCACCAGTTAAAGGTGTTCCGGCAGTAACAGCAAGATCAGCAGCCTTGAATGTCACATAATCGTTTGCCACAAGATCAGCAGCCTTAGCAACTGTCTGTGTGTCAACCTTGACCGTACCGAAGTAGGTTGTAACATCATACTTGCTTGCATCATCTGCATTTTTCTGAATCACGATCTTCAAATCGTTACCACGCACACCACAATACTTTGCAGTTGCGTATGTGTTCGCTGCCTTATCACCACCACCGTTCAAACGATATGCGTATAAGGTCTTTGCACCCATGAACAGATCATTAAGACCAAGCATCTTAGGACTGTCAAAGGCATAACCAAAAAGTTTCAGGCTGTTCTTCTGAAAATCTTCATTGGTTACTTCAAAAACTTCCCCTTCAACACCCCAGTCAAGTTCAAGGGGCATTGTTGCAATACCTCTATCAGACAGTGCAGCAGATGCGGATGCAGCCGATACAAAGTTGATATAAGCACCGGGAAGTTCTTTGTTCTGTGAGGTAAATGTACCACCACCTAAAGCCATACTATTTCACCTGTCCTTTCATGTATTTTTCAACTAAATTGTCAACAGTTTTCATGGTGTAACTTTTATCTTCATCAAGAAGGGCATCCACCAAGTCCCTTCTGTTTGCAAAACGGGCAGATGCAAGAATCTGTTCCTTGCTGAACATTGGTTCAGTCTGTTCAGACTTTGTAGCAGTTCCCGTTGTTGTCTTTTTTGCTGCCATAATCAACCACCTTCCTTCACATCCGTGCTTGCCGTCATAGTTTCCATTGGTGTCTGATCTTCCGTCTTGACCGTGAAAAAGTCATAATTGACAAAAAAATTCAGAACACCGTCAACCACCTGATGATTCATTTTTGAACCCCTGATTGGCTTGGTATCACCGTCTGTTGTGACATACTCCAAACAGTCATACATTCTTTCAGCCACATCAGCACATTCCCGCTGCTTCTTTGCAGACTGTGGGAAATACTGGATGCAGAACTGATTGGTACGTTCATACCGTTTGCCAAGGAAAAGGTTGTTGTTTGGGTTCAAGCAAGCAATAAAAAAACAAGGCTCTTTCAAACCTTGCTTAATTTCTTCATTGTGGATTTCATAATCATCCCCAAATTCTTTGTTCAGGGAACAACTGATTGCTTCAACTATTGAATTTATCATTTACCAAGTCCCCCTAAATATTTCTTGATTTTGTTTTCAAGTACCTTTGGGGCAATTTTCTGTAATTCCTGTTCAGATATGGTCATCATAAACTGACCTTTGACCCATCCTGAATGATTGGCTGTCCTGTGTCCGTACTCAACATAGGATGCGTATTCAACCGGGTTCACAATTTCAATGACATAGGTGTCACCAAAATGATTCACCGTCAGGCTGTCTGCATACCCTTGTGCTGATGCACGTTTTTCACCAGTCCAACCACGCCTTAATGTACCGCCCTTTTTTCCTGAACTTGCCGGGTACTGTCCGACAGGTGTTCTTTTGACCACCATGCGAAGCAACCGGGCAGCAAGTTCTTTTGCACACGATTCCACAAAGTCATCAGGATTTTGCAACTTTTCCAACTGCTGCTGAAAATCTTTCAGACCTTTGCAGTCAAATCTTCCCATTCTACCCATTTATGCATATTCCTTGAACAGTTCAAGTGTAATTTCCTGATGCGTTGGATATGTGGAAGGGACACCGCTGCGGGTGTAGTCCGTGGTCACATTGTCCTGTGTTACTGTCAGTTTTGACCCCGCTTTGATGGTTACATCCGGGGAAACAAACAACTTTGTGCTTTGCGTGATCGTTGCTGCTGATTCTGACTGAATTGCTGTTTGCAGTTTTTCAAAAGATAATCTGCACGGTTGGTCTTGTAAAACTACAACCTCTGATTCTTCCATAAGTTTTGACTTCTCATTTTTTACCTTTTGCAGTTCTGTTACCGTCAAAGTACCAAAATAGGTTGCTTCAATGGCTTTCCTTGCAGCCTTTTGTGCTGCCTGAATCTGCTTTACCATCTGATACGCCTGAATGAATTAAATTCAGCCTTTCCATAGGATAAAAGGTAATTGATGAAAGAAGTCAGTCTTTGTTCAGGGGTCATTGAACCTTCACCAGTTGCAAAAACTGTGTTGGTGTCCCCTGTCTGAATCTGCTTGACAGCATATTCTAAATCAAACCCGGTAAGGTCATCAGGTGCAAAGGTTTTCTTGGAAAGAAGAAATTCACCCACCGCCATATCAACGGCAATGTGTTCCAGTCCTTCCGGCACATCATTCCAGTTGATTTCATTTTTGATTGTGCTGCGTACTTTCTCAACGCAAAAGGTCAAGGCAAATTCATCATCTGCCTTGACCTCATAACCGAATGATTTCAACCGTTCTTTTACTGTATCAGTATCAAACATTGCAACCACCCTTTCAGATCAGAAATTATCCACGGGAAATGATACGGGCAATAGGTACTGCCTTATGATTGATATATGAACGCTTGCTTTCCGTTGTTTCCCCGGAATGTACCAGTGTCCAGTTCTCACCCTTCTTTAATTCCTCATTGGTAGGGGATAATGTAGCCTGTGACTTCTTCTCATAAGAAATACCAAAAGGTGCAAAAACCTTTCTCTGTCTTGTGTAAAGTGTGTCCTGACCACCATTCTTTTCAGGGTTACGATTCATTTCATAAGGCACTTTTACCCCTAAATCTTCATAACCGATTGAACCGTTACCGAGTACATAAGTTGTATACTCTGTAAACGCATCAATAAATACCACATAATCACCAACCTTTGGTGATTCATAACTGTCTGCTACCGGGGTAACATCAGCAGCCTTGATCTGCTTACCTTCTGTGATTGTGCTTTCAGAATCAGATACAACCTGTAAAGCACCTTCATCAGTTGACTTTGCCTTAATATAAAAACCTTCCTGTTCAGTAGTCGGCATATCGTCATCAATGACTACCAACTTACCGTTCCAAGTGTAAAGGTCAAGTTCACGCTGCATACCCTGTGAATCAGTGTATTTCAGGTGTGCTACAAGATTCAGGTTTTCAAGGTTCGTTGCAACATCACTGTGCATGAACACCAGTGTGAACTTCTTTTTATTAGCACCACACGCCTTATTGGTTGCACTGTTCAGAGTAGTTGCGGACATTTTACCCTCAATCTTCTCTGTTACATCATAGGTGTGAGCATCAACAAATTCTTTGTTCTTTGTTCCAGTCATAGAAAATACACCTTCAAGAATTGCAACAATAGTGTCCTGATCTACACCGTCCCAATACTCACCGACCTGATCTGCGATATTCTGCATGAAATCAACACCGCCTGTAATGTCATAGGAAAAATCCTTTTCAAGCCATGCTTTAGCACGACCAACAGCAACAACACCCTGTTCAAAGGTCTTGGTACTGGTTGCAGTAATATCAGTCTGACCGTCATAATTGACTGCATCACCATCTAACAGACCACGCATTGCAATTCTTGCATAACCTGTACCACCCTGACTACCACCAAGGGTTGCCTTAATGTCAGGGTTACCCGCCAGTGCTTTTGACTTCTTGATCTCATGCATATGAAGGTTCGGCACTCTACCAACCATATACTTGAAAGCCTGTGGGTTAAAACTCTTAGAATCAAACTTATCGTTTGGCATAAATTTTCACCTGTCCTTTCTTTTACTCACCTAAGTTAGCATCAGGATTTTCTGCTAAATAGGCACATAATTCATCATAGTTCATTTTTGAAGTGTCAACTTCTGCACCCGGTTTCTGCTGTGCGGATGCTCCCGGCTGAAAACCTTTGAAATTCTGCTGCTGTTTCTGTGCTTCAAACAGGAACTTAGTACCTTCATCACTGGTCAGCTTTTCGATCTGTTCAGCCAATCCCTTGACATTTCCTTCCTTGTCAAACTTGGCATCCTTCAGGTCTAAAAGTGCCTTGACTGCGGTGATGTTCTTTGCCTTTGCACCTGTCAGTGCTTTTTCAACAGCAAAATCAATTTTCAACTGGTTCAGTTCAGATTCATGGGTTGCCTTGGCAGTGGCATTTTCAGTCTGTAAGTCCTCAATCCGCTTTTTCAGATCAGCGTTGTCCCCGGCAGATGCTTTCAGGGTTTCTAACTGCTTGTCACGGTCACCGACCTGTGTTTTCAGTCCTTCAACCTCTGTCTGCAAGTTCTTGATTTCTGTTGAAGCAGTACCCTTTGCGTTCTCAATGTCATCACCATTGATTTTCATTACTGAATCAACCTGTTCCTTGGTAAGTCCTAAATCCTCTAACTGTTTTCTTGTCATTTCTATACCATCCTTTCAAATACGTTTTTATACGGGGTTACTCCCACATGATTGATTGGTTTTGTTCGGTTTACGCTTGACAACCCGCAAGAAAAAAGACACCCGCTGCCGGATGCCTTTTCTATATGCTACTTGACCCAGTAGCCGGGAGATAATCAGGATCACCATGCCTTTCTCATTGTGTACGTTTTCATGTGCCTTTTATCCCCCTTTCTGACCTCATATAACCGCTATATAGCAATTATTACAGGTCTATTGATAACTTGTTAAGGTATGAAAAAAGCACGGTTATTTGACCGTGCTTTCATCAGCAGATTCTTTCATATACTCTGCAAATTCTTTCTTTAATTCTTCCGGGGCATCCTCTGTCAGATGCCAGTTGTCAGGTTCAGGGACAAAAAAAGGACTATCCCAAAATGACGGCATTGATTGTGACATATTACTTCACCCCTTTCAACAGTTCTTCCAACATTTCACCAAACTTTGCTGCAACAGGTCTTGGTTCATCCGATACCATGTATTCAGCAAAACATTCAGCAAACCATTCCTGTGCATCTTTGGTTGCATATCCACTGACTTCATTGCGTATGTCAGAAACTTTCAACCCGCATGATCTCATTACCTTTGGTCTTAGATCAGCAGATACAATTTTCGGTCTGTAATTATTCAGTAACCCACATACCATTTCAGTATATGACAGGTAATCATCAATAGCGTGTCCCAGTTCGTGCATAACAATAGCACTGAAATCTGTACCCTTTGGATGAAAACCCGCTTGCAAGTCTTTTTCATAGGACTTTGCAAGTTTTTCCATATCAGAAAAATACTTTGTATTGACCGTAACACCCCCGTGACCAAGACCAAAAGAACATTGTGCGTATGTCATACCGCCCAACTGTGTACTTCCAACTGCGTTCAATTTTCCCTTCAACTGCGGGAATTTATCAAATAGTTGTTCATGGGTCTTGTAAATGGACTTTGCACAACCCAAATCCAAGCCTTTCAGACCTATTCTTTCATTGGTGTCATACACATGACCGTTGATTTCCGCAACCCTAAACCATTGCTGATCTTTCATCAAATCCTGAACTTGTTCAACAGTTTCACAATCATCAACGGTTTTCTTTTCTTCTGTCTTGATTGTATCATCCGGCAACGCTTCTTGCAAACCTGACTTATCACCACCGTTGACAAATGCCTTTTCCCATTCCTTGTAGGTCATGTTGCCCGGTACAAAGTAGGTCTTGCCTGTTTCTTCATCCCGTGCAGCACGTTCACCAACAGCATCAAATTCATCATCAAAATATGGTACTGTGGTTGAACGGCAATGAACATGAAACGGCGGTGCAGTCACACCAACCTTCCATTCAGACATAGGGAAATGCTTGCCGTCCATACCCCGGCATATATCCGAAGTGTGGGAATCCAGTGTTGCCACAATCTCAAACTGTTCAACATCCAGTTCAGTGAAGCAGTCCTTTTGTGCTGCGGAACTGAAAAAGGCTTCTTCTGTCATTACCAACCGCCCGGCGTTGGTCTTGGAAGTGTTCATCTTCCGGGCAATTTCATCAATGGCTTTCTGTGGGTCTTTTCCCAAGATGATGTTCTGTGTCAGGGTGTTGTTCAGTTCATTGACCAACTTCTGACGGTTACCCCATATCCTTTCACTGAAATTCTTGCCGTCAACCGCCCAAGGCTTATTGATGACCTTGCTAATCTGCTTGTCATCCAGTGCGGAAAAGTCCCAACCAACACCCACGCCCTTCTGAATTTCATAGGCTGTGTGATAATAGCCGGACTTGTAAACATTCCGCATTGTGCTGTCAATGCTGTCAAGTTGGTTTCCAAACATGACTTCAATGCTCTGTTGGGTCTGCAACTTCAAGGCTTCAAGTCTGCTGATATGGAATCTTGCAGATGCGTTTTCAAGCTGCTTGACCCAAGTGCCGTTGATCGCATTTTCCTGACCGTACTGAATGTACTGGTTTACATCCCATTTCAGTTCAGCAAGTTCCTTTGCGTTCAACATCCGCTTTGCTTCTGCAAGGGTTACCCCATTGTTAGATGCAAAACGCTGATACCATGCAGCAATCTGACCTTCAAGTTGCTTCTGTGCCTGTCGGTATTGTTTTTCAATATCCGCATAGCACTGAACCCCCTGTTGGTGTGCAGCCTGTTCAAGCAGTTCAAAACGCTTCTGCCAGTATTCACCGTTATTCATCTACTTCACCGCCCTGACTTCCCTTGTTTGGGTCACCTTTGTTGTCAGGGTCATCATTCTGTGTACCAAACGGGTCATACTGTGCAAGCATTTCTTTCTGTGCTTCTTCCTTCTGCTTTTTCAGGCGTTCCATTTCAGCCTGTGGGTCATCTACCCAAGGATGCTGACTGATAATTGTTTCATCAGAAAGAATACCAACAGATTTCTGACAGTTATCAATGGCTTCTGATTCATTGATAAGAATGTCACGGTTGAATATGATGTCTACTTCTTCACCTTCAAAGTTCCCCTGTCCTGTATTGGCAAAATGGCAATTCACAAACCAAAGGATTTCTTCAAAGGCTGCCTGATATTCTGTTTCTGTGTCGTTTGCATCAATATCAATATCAGAATACATTGACTGAATGTTCATCTGATTAGGGTTGCCGGAAAGTCTGTCATCCTTGGCATCATAACCCATTGCGTTCTCAATCAAGGCTTTCTTGAAGATTTCCACAATAGCCTTGTAGTTATCCGCATTGACTGTGATTTCAAGGGTTTCAACTCCACCCTTAGTATCACCATCATATCTGACCTTTACTGCACCGTATGTTGCAAGGTTCTTTCTGAACTCACCCAAATTAGTACCGTCATAGTTTTTCAATACCAAAATGGTGTTCCGGGCATCTTCTTGCATATTATTTTCAAAGTCGGACAGCATCACATTGATACCGTCCTGTAAAGACTTGACCCTTTTCAGCAGTGGGGTTTCCTGTTCATTAGCTTTCAATGGAATCAGGGGAACACGCTGCCAGTTGAACCCCGTCACCTTCCCAGTTGCATCCGTCATGGTAACATGGTAACAATCAGCTTCACCGTTGTTTGTCAGATCAGGGATAAGTGTGCCGTGGTCAAGAATGAACCTGTGAACACCATCAACATCATACACTTCAACCTTTTCAATGACAGTTGGGGTTGTTCCCTCATATCCAATCACCAAGTAAAGCCTGACCGCAAAGTCAAGTATGGTGTGATCGTTGTCTTTCCAAAACGGCAAAATCTCATAGCCGGGGAACAGCCTGAAAGTGAAATGACCTTCATTGTCATAATATGGATATAACCAACAGATTCCCCCGTTGTATGCTGCCTTACCGCTGTTTTTTATGGTTTTCATAAACCGCTTATTAAACACGGTTTTCAGCAGTTCAACGTACTGGTCATTTTCACCACTTACCGCAAAAGGCTGACCGAACAGATAATTTGCTTTCTGATTGACCATTTTTGCATACTGGTTATCAATGACCCTGTTGTTTGGCAAGTTCTCAACAACCTGTAACTTGCCATCCTCACCTATCATTGTACGTTTCCGCTTCAAAATATCGTGTTCATTGTCATAGTACAGTGAACCCTTAATCTGCATGATGCGGTGGGGTGACGTTTTCCATTTCATAATTTCTTTTTCAAGAAATTCCTTGTCAGTCATCCTTGACCTTGCACCGTCCAGTATAAAGTTGGAAACCTTCAATGTCAGTGTGTTTATTAAGGAACTGAACACGGTTCAATTCACCCCTTTCATTTGCATAATAAAATCAAAACCCCTGAAAACACTATGTTTCCAAGGGTATGTGTTACTAATTTGTTTCTTTTATTCAAAAAGTAGTTATACAGGCATCATAGGCGGTCACCTGTTGCAACCGCCCCGGAGTAAGCATTTGACAACCGTTTCCTACCGTCCAAAAAGAACGGTTGCTGATGCCGTGTATTCTACCCGGTAATTGCTTAGTCAAAACTGAAAGCGTCACCCTTCACAATAGATTCAACCGCATAACGCATTGCATCCATCAGGTGATTGAAGTCATCAATAGGACGGTTCAGTTTCTTGCCTGTCTTGGCATCCTTGTCCCATTGATAGTTGCTGATCTCTGTGATGAAATTCACGCATCTTGGGTGAATGATAATGTGATAGTCCTGAATGAAGTCAATGCCGTTGTTGATGCTGTCCTTGCCCTTCCTTGCTTTCCTGATTCCTTTCAGACCCAGTTCACGCAAGCGGTCAATGCTTTTTGGTTCTGCTGAATCGGCTGTGATTTTCTCTTTCACATATCCCATCCGCTGAACCTGTTCGGCAATGGCTTCATTACTCATACCCGGCTGATACATTTCATCAAAGACCCAAATGGTCTTGCTTGACTGATCTATCAGACCACAAAACAGTGCTGACGGGTCATTTGTATAACCAAAGTCAAGACCGAATACAGACTTGACCCCGGCAATCTTCTTGACTTCATCAACACTGAACGCCTTTTCTTCCCAATTTTCATAGACAAGACCGTCTACAATACCCCAATCACCAAGACCCGCTACTTTGTAACGCCTTGGGTTCTGCTTCTTCATGGTTTCAAAGACTTTCAAGTCTGCCTTATCCAACCATTCATTGCACTTGTAATTGGTGGTCATTGCAAGGGTTTCATCATCTGTGTTATCAAAAAACCGCTTCTTTATCCAGTGGTGTTCATTCCACGGGTTCAGTGTAAGGGTTATTTGCTTGAACAATCCTGAACCGTCAGGAACAGCACCACGGATTGATTCATCAAGCATATTGAAATCATCTTCTGAACTGATTTCATACGCTTCTTCAATCCACATCCAACACAAACAGCCAATATCAACGGTTATTGATGTTACTTTCAGGGGGTCATCCAGTCCCCTAAAATAAATCTTTTGACCTGTCGGTTTGTAAGTCATTTCAAGTGGTGATTCTTTGATTTCCCAAAAGGCATCAACGCCAAGGCGGTGAATCGCCCACTTCAATTCTGTGAAACAGGAATCTTTCAGGGTTCTGAAAGTCTTTCTGACCACAAGGGTATTTGCCTGTGGGTACTTCATCATATTGGTGATGTACCAAAGTGCAGTTGTTTTTGATTTCTTGGATGCACGGCTGCCCTTACATACCCTATATCTACCTTTCCAACGCCAAAAAGTACCGTAACCCTTACCAACCAGTTCAGGCAACTGTACTTTCTTCTTGCCGGACTTAGTAACCTTGTAATCTTCCGGGTACAGGATAAACTTCTGATACCCAAAAACATACTGTGAAGAAATGCGGTTCTTTACCATAGGCAATCACCGCCTAATCTTCAAGGGCATCTTCACCTGTGATAACAATAGGCTGCGTGATGTTCACATCCAGTTTGTCATTCCACATACCCAAGTGTTTACCAAGTAATTCAAGTGCTTTCAGTTTTGGTGAAATCTTAACTTCCCTTTCAACACTTGACCCGGTTTCTGATTCAGACTGTTTGTACTTCACGGATTCAATACAGGCAAGGTCATCTTCTGATGCACCGTCTTTTATTCTTCCGTGACTGTCAACAAGGTCTGTCATCTTCACAAAAGCAATGCGGGCAAGTTCTAAAACAACCCTGTCCTGATTGATTCCTGTTCTTTTGCTGCGTTCTGCCATTGCAACACTAATTGCCTGTTGAACCTTGACATTTGCCAACATCCTTGAACCTTGCTGATCCGCTGTTTTTGCCGAATAACCCGCACGAATGGCTGCTTGTGTTGCGTTCAGGTCAATCAGGTATTCTTCAACAAAACGCTGCTGTTTTTCAGTTAATTTTGCCGTTTTTGCCATCAAACAACACCCCTTTCATGTATTTTTGCAATAAAAAATCCCTGAAACATTACATTTCAGGGTGCAAATATCGGCATAAACAAAAAAGAATTGTGAAAAAACAACCGCTTCTTCACAATTCCCATCTTGTCAAGATACATCCTATCATTAGTTTCAAGAATACACAATATACATGAAACAACAAAATCTATCGTAAAACGCTCTTTTTGTTGTTTCAAGTGACAGTAAGTATACATTAAGTTAGGTAATGCAGATCATCATAGGTTTCTTCAAATCTTGTAAGTGCCTTTTTGTGAAGATTCCTGACATACTGATATGACATACCCATTTCACCTGATGCAACTTTCAAACTCTTAAACTGAACATATACTTTGAATAATACCTGTGAATACCTTGCATTGTGCAGACCTCTAATCTGCTTGATGATCTGTTCCTTGGCATCTGAAAATTTGTCAATTTCCCTGTTTATCTGTTCATTGAAATCAACATAGTTTGTGACTGCCTTGCATAAACTGTCACCTGACGGACTTGTCTGCACTCTTTCAGCAGAATAATCAATACCGCCCGTACTGCAAGCATTGATTTTCATGTCATCAAGGCGTTCTAAGTCCTGATTGATATTGGTATCAAGTTCCTGTAACTGTGTCAAATACTGCCGTGCAGTCAATTTTTTATTATTCATCACTTTCACCTATCCTTTCTTGGTATCGGTTAGGTAACGGTTAAAAATTAGCAAAAAATGCCTTGAAAGCCTTGTAAATACTGACGGTAACGGTTGGTAACGGTAACGGTTAAATCCTTATACTATATATTTTTACTTTTTATAAATACATAAAGTATAAAAAATAATATAATAAGAAAATTATATTAAATAAAGCATTTTAACCGTTACCCTAAACCGTTACCAACAGTTACTATACCGTTACTTTTTCATAAACAACATCAGTCACAACCATTTTTCCAAAGTCACCACTCCCAAAAACAGGTGATGCAATGAAACTGATTCCCGCTGCATACACACCCCACAACAACTGATTTATGTACTGGTGTGCAAGTTCATAAACTTCATTACCCATGACCTGACCCGCAAATTCTTCTTCCACAAGCGGGAAAATGTCATCATTCATTGATACTGTGTCCTGTTTCTCAAATAATTCTAAAAGTTTATTTTCCATTCTGTTCATCCTTAACCTTTCATCATTGCCCGGAACTCATACCAAGCATACTTGATATACAATTTGCAGTTACACCAGTGCTGCACCCGTCTGATTTTCTTCTGTTTCTTCCGGGTGATCTTCCGTCTGTGTTCTTCTCCCCACTGTCTGCACCATTCATACTGTGCATCATCTTCCAGTCTGCTGTGCATTTACTTCACCCCTTTCCTGTTTTTCTTTATATCCCATACACTTCATAAAGCGTTCAGGGTGGTTGCAACTTTCATAATACTGACAGGTAACACATACATTTTCTGTCATTCTGAACACCTTCCTTTCACCAATCAAACGCCCAACAGATAATAAGAAACACTGTAATGACACTTACAAAACAAAGTATGTTTTTCCATTCATACTTGAATACTGTGTATATTAGAAATATGACAAGGGCGGTCATTAGTAGTATTGTGATTATTCTGATGAATTTCTTTATTTTTTCAATCATCTGTAAACCCTTCCCGTCTTGGTATCTTTCACCTGAACACGTTCAGTCAGTTCAAACCCCGCACCTTTGATGATGTACTTCAAAACCTTAATCAGATCATAGGCACGTTTGTCTGCTGCTTCACATTCAATCTGTTCACGTTCTTCCTTTGCTACTCTACCAACAGCAATAGTTGCCGTTGGGTCTGCATATCCTTCCTGATTTCTTCCACCTTTCACTAATTGATACCTTCCTTTCTTATCAAACTTTTGCACCCCTGAATATCACCAACATTGAAGGAAAAGGTGCTGCATTTTTACTGTTCCCAAATTTCAACCGACCTTTTATGAATCGAATTTCTGTCCTGTGTATAATAAAATCGTGAAAATACTTGGTGTCTGTTCTTGCCGGAATCAACAGAACAACTGTTGTGTGTTCTTTCCGTCCCTCAAAATAGCATTTCTCAACCCATTTATACATTTCTTTACCATAGGGTGGGTTGCAAAATACACATTCCCCCCCCCAATCATGCAATAACCCATCATCTTCTTTAGTAAAATATCTGTCACATTTATGATTCTGTTCACTGGAACATGGGTCTAATGTGAAATGAAATTCTGCATCCAGTGCATCAAATAAGTCCTGTGGTGTAGCCCAGTCATCTGTGTTACTGCTGAACAAAACTTCATTCATTTCAATCACCGTCCTTTCTATTCTGCAACAAAGATTTTGCAGTTTTTATTGTTCACTTTCTTCTGAATCACTCTGAACCCAAGCCTTTTATTTATTTGCTTGCTGAATACGATATTTGACATTGGCTGCATACTGTTGTCTGCACAAAATACCTGATAACGCTTGTAAACATCAGCGGTTGGTTCATTCTCAATTCTGTCAACACCTGTATCATTGATAAATGCAAGGATAGGGTTGTTTTCTTCTTCATATTCATCCAACTGGTTCTGAACCTTGTCTGACTTGGTGAACCCGTTATTGATGATGACCCTTTTCAGACCTTCCACACCTAATCTGATGAAGTATTCAATAGGTTCTTCCTGTGTCAGCTTATATTTGATAAATGGTTCATAGTCCGGGTCATCTTTGCTGAATGTGGCATTGAATGGAATAATAACCAAACGCCTAAGCACCGCCCCGGTCTTGTCCTTCATACGGGGAATATCATTGGCACTAAACAGTAACTTGATGAACGGGTTGAACTCAAACGGGTCTTGTCCTTTACGCTCTGCCTTGATGCGGTTACCTGTTACTATTTTCTTGAACACGCTGACCTGTGAACCTTGAAGGAAATCATCACCAATATCATCACCAATGTTTGCCAGTTTGCCGAACATCATTGAAGTATTGAACCTGTCACCCAGTTCTTTCAGGTCAAGTGCTGAAATGTTCCGATCACCAAGGATTGCCTTGACACAATCCAAAAATGTACTTTTACCGTTGGACTTGTCACCAGTCAGTATGAACGCCTTGCCTAACTCATTACGCCTGTAAAAGCAATAACCAATACATTCTTCTAACAATGCCCTGATTGTTGCATCACCACACGCTAATTTGTTCAGTGTGCTATCTGCCAATTCATTGTAGGCATCCGGGTCATAGTTCCACGGGATTTTATTTGTAATAACAATGTCCGTGCTGAATGGTTTCAGTTCCCCGGTCACAAGGTCATATACACCGTTGTTGAAAGCAATCAAATTTGCATCTGACTGTTCTTTTTCATCAACGATCAGTTCCATGTAGTCAAGAACTTCCCGGCGTTGCATCTTTTTCAGGTTAGGGATATGCTGAATCATGTTTGATTCAATTTCCCTGTAACCATTGGAATATACACCGTCTTTGTATATGTGAAGTTGCCCGTTGATTTTGACAACGTGTGCCTGATTTTTCATAAATGTGGCAAACTTATCAAACAGGAATGTGCTGCCAAGGAAAAAAACAGGCTTTTGAAATGCTTCATCACGCAAGATCACTTCCAGTTCATCATCACCAAGCGACTGTTTCAGAACAAACTTGTTCAAGATGCGGATGCACTCACGGGTTTCTTCAACCGTAAAGTCATTTGCAGTCAGGGTCAGAATATAATTGAACAACGCCTGATTCCTACCGTCCCCGGCATCCATATCAATGAAGTCAGCGGTTGCCTTGACCGGGAACAACCACTTAGGTACTTCCTGATATTGCTCACCTTCTTCAATGTCCCATTCACAAAAGCGTTCTTCACCGTCAATTTTGATGACTTCATAAGACAACTTACTGCCGACTTTTATATCAGCAGTAAGACCAACTGCCAACTGAATATGTGTCCTGTTCCTTGTGATGCTGTGATTCTTGAACAAGAAGTGTTTGCCCCTACTGGTGCAGATCACCTTGCAGTCAAGTTGATATTCTTCAACTATGTTCATCAGGATTTCAGATTGTTCAGAATCATCAATGTCAATAAGGATGGTATCATCAGACAAGACCCCGCCAAAACCATTCAGGTTTTTAACTTCATCATAGGTTTTCCACTTGGTTCTGTTTTTCAATTTTTCAATGCTTGCCTTGCCTTTGGTTTCAACATAACCTTTATATAGTGGCATTTTTTATCACCATCCTTTAAGTGATTTCTTGCATCACTTTTTTATAAAATTCCTTGTTTCTGACATTACCGTCAAAAGCCTTTTGCCTTTGCCATAACAGGTTTTTCAAATTCCTAAGTTCTTCATTCTGTTCTTTCAAGGTTGCCCTTGGTTCTTTTAGGCGTTCCCTGTACTTTTTTACATCAGCATTGCGGTTCTTCCAAACTTTTGTGTTCTTCCTGTGTGAATCCCGGAGAAGCTGCGAGTTTTTAACACCCGTCTGAATCTGTGAAATACGGTGCTTTGTCTGCCTGATCTGCTGTTCTGCATACTTGACCTTTTGCGTGTACCCTTCAATGTAAATACTGTGTTCCTTCTGAACTTGTTCAAACTGTTCAGTCTGTTCCTGAATAAATTCTTTCATCTGCTGTTCACATTCAGGTGTGAAACTGCTTCTGATAACTTTCAGCAGTTTCCTGACCTTGGCGATTCTGCGTTCTGAAAGAAATTCTTCAAGATGAACTGTCATTGAACCATTTTCATATCTGATTTCTAAATCCATGAAAACCTTCCTTCCCGGTGTTACGCTACAACACCAAATTGTTTCAAGCGTTTCTTTGCTAAATCTATGTACCACTGCCTATCAAGTTCAGGCGGTGTTTTTACCCCAACAACTGAATCATTGAAAATGAAACAGTGGTCAGGTGTATTACCGAATTTTTCACCTTTGGTTTTCACCTGTTTACGTTTCAGCAATCTGCCGTCCTTCTGATCGTTAGATGCAAACACCCTGTATGACTTATATGTGTATTTGTCCTTGTCAGGGTATTCATACACCGTCTTGATTGTTCTTTTGCCTATATGACTGACAAGCGGGGTGCAATGCTCATGTTCCACCCAATCATACTTGTCTGATAACTTGACGATCTTCTGAAACATAATCAGGTCATCACACTGATTGATGGTCTGTTCAACCGGGGTTTTCTTAACCATGTAGTCAACCAGTGCTTTATTCAGGATTGGCAGATCATTGTCAACCGCTGAAAGTTCCTTCACATAAGCACCGATTCTTTCAACACCGCCGTCAATACCAACCCAAAGGTAATTGTTCACATCCTTCTGATAGATTTCACTGATGTTATCCAGTTCAAGAAGAATTGAACACTGATCTGTTGAACAACGCTGTTCCCACTCCCAACAAATATCATCAACCATTTCAAAGGCTTCATCTGTGTCAGGAATCCAAATAATAAGACCGTCCGTGTTGGACTGAATCAGTTCAAATCCCGGTACAACTTCAAGGTGTTCAATCAGGTCAAGCAACATCAACTGACCGTTGATGCACATACAGTTATTGTTTCTTGGGTCATACGCCGCATTGGTTTCATCCTTCATTGCACCTGACAAGGCGTTCAGCATCTTCTTATATGGCAACTGTGCTTTCTTCCACCGCTTGACTTCTTTCTTGTTTCCGGCGTTTTTTGCAGCAATCTGTTTTTCCTTCATTGCCTTACGGGTGTTATACACTAACGGGTAATTGTCATTAGTTGCTGCCCTTGTAACCAGTCCCCAAGCAATCAGCATTGAAGGATAGTAATTGTTTACATCAACGTGCAGCAGTTGCCCGGTCTTATGAATTGGTGTAGCTGTTGCCCCATGAACGCCACCAAAACCGAATGAATGAGGAATACCAGCAACTACTGTTTCAAGACCCTGTTCTTTGTACCAAGTACGTTTTGAGTATTTATCCATGTGTGCCAAGTCCATTGACAAGGCTTCCTGTCTTTTCTGTTCAAACCAGTCCTGAACATATTTATATTTTTTCAATCGCAAGCACGGCAAGAAGTAGAAATCAAATTCATCATCAAATGATCTGCGGGTACATCCAAGCACTTTTGCAGTGATTCTTGCTTCACTGTCCCCTATATCTGACAGGTTCACAATGTCCGGAAACGCCTGAACAATACCGTGCATTGCATTAAATTCATCTATTTTTTCAAGGAATACTTTGATTGTTTCTTCCACATCATGCCGACAGTAGAACACTGTCATTTCAATTTCTTCCTTGGTTAATTTCCTGTTTATTCTAAAATCAACATCCGTTTCCTTGATGTTACTGCCAAGAAAACCTTCCAGTGTTTTCAAACCAACCGGGGGGTTCGGCATCACATCATAGTTAATCATTGGAATCTTATTGAACGCTGATGAAAACTGCCAACCTTCCCGACCTTCAACAATTATCCAGTCATTGATTCTTTTTGGGTTCATTCCCAACAGAATACCTTTCATAATGTACTGGTCATAGTGGCGGTTGTTATAACCTACCCATATATCCTTGCTATTTGCTTCATATAAGGCTTTTAATTCATCAGGGTTATTGATTATCACATATTCTTTTTTGCGTGTCACATCAATGAAAACTGCAAGCCAATCTTCCTTGAAAACCTCAAAGTCATAAAATATCACTACATTCACCCTTTCTGAAAATAGCGGTGGAAGGTGTGACCCCGCCACCGCCTGACATTTCTATTTTGTAGATATTTTATCTACTTTTCAAGCAAAAAATTTTAGCAGTCAAAAACTTCCTTGATTGTGATAGGGTTGAAAGCATCTGCCTTATAATCAACCTCAACTTCAATCGCACCCTGAATGGACTGGAACACATCAAGAATCTGATCTGCAAAATCCGCATAATTTACGAATGTGACAGGTTCTTCATCCTCTGCAATCAGCTTGTTCACCCAAGTGCATACAGACTTGATTGCCTGTCCGTCCGTCCACTTTGCGGAACTGTTGCCGGAAATAACACGGTTGAAGAAGATCATGCGGTTTGCCTGTTCACCTTCCTTGATCTTTGCCTGAACTGCAAACATCAACTTATCCTGTGCCTTGGTCAACTTAATTTCCATCTTCTCAATACTAATGATATATGCACCATCCGGCACATCAGCAAAATCATTATCAGGTGCGTTCTGCACCTCATTCTGTAATTCCTGTAAATCAACCTTTTCATCAAATGCACTGAAATCAATAGCCATAATATTTCACCTTTTAACCTTTCTTATTTGCTTAATACTAACTTTAATAACTCAAACGCCTGAACTTCATTGAATCCGGCTGCAACATAGGAATCATAGATTTTCTTTGCAGCCTTTGCACCATCTTCCGGTGTAGCGTTCTGTTTGGATGCTTCCGGGTTCGGCTTTTTCATTGTACGGTTGTTTGCCGGGTTCATTCCTTCTGTGATTGCTGATGCAAGGATTGCACCAAACAGTTCATCAGGTAAACCAAAAGGATTGTTCATGTTCTTTTACCTCACTTTCTTAGCGTGTTTTTCTTACTCTGCGGGTTCTGCCAGTCGGCTGTTCATCTACTGCCGGGGTTTCATCCGCTGTTGTATCTGCATTATCAGGCTGTACCTGTGCTGCACTTCTTCTTGTTCGTCTGCCCTTCTCCGGCGGGTTCATTGCCCCGTCAATAGGGTTTTCCGGCTTAGGGTTGTCTGCCTGTGCTAAACGCTTCACACCTTCACCAAATTCTTCCTTGCTAATAACCTTCATCACTTCCACACCATCAACAATCAGGTCAACCTTGTCACCCTTATGCTTCATCACATAATTGTCATCAGCCAGAACATAGAAGTAAGTATCTACATCCAGTACAACACTTTCAGAATCAGTGTTTGTTGTACCATCCTGTTCTGCTGCCTTTCTTTCCTTGCGTGTTCTTCTTGGCGGTGTTTCAAGTTCCGGCTGCGGTACAGAATCCGCTGCTGCACACGCTTCATCAAACGGGATTTCTTCACGCCCATCAGCAACCGCATCAATAGCCTTGTCACGCTCTGCCATATAATCAGCCATTTTCTGATTATTTTCAGCCACCACTTCATCATGTGTCTTGCGGGCGGTTCTGCCTGTCTTTGGTGCTGCATCTTCTGTTGTAGTAGGCGGTGTTGCTGTGGCTGTGGTCTTTTTTCCACCCCTTGCCCGTCTACCGTTTGCATCCGGCTTTTCAAGATCGGATGCAGCCTGTGCGTCAGCCTGACCCATTTCTGCATCTGTCTTATACTCACCGACTTCATAGAAGTTGCGGATTTTATCAGCTACATAATTCAGGTCATTGTCAATAGCGTATGCCGGGAACATTCCCATAGGTGACTTCACGGTGTCCTTACCACTATTCTGTGTGTAGAAGTAATATTTTCCTTCATTCACACCTGTTCTAAGTACAATGGTAAAAAGTCCTTCAATGGTGATCTTCTCACGAAGTAACTTTCCGATCAGCTTAATAGTAGTAACGCCATTTTCAAGGGTTTCTGTGTGGGTCATATAAGCAACTACTACATCATCAGGAAGTTCCTTGCATACTTCAATGATTTCAAAGTAGTTTGCACCAAAATCATTCCACTTGTCCCAACCGTTTTCCTTGATACGGTTCATGTATGGAACAGAAAGAATATACTGGAAGTCATCAACCACCAATAATTTCTTCCCGGCTGCTGCCTGTTCCTTCATAAACTTGCAGATTTTGCGGGATTCAACCTCACTGTTCAGCATTGTGAACTTACCCTTGAACGGTAACGGCTTACCAACCGGGTTCACAACGGCAGTTGTTGCCGGATCGCAATTTCTCATACTGGTACTTTTTCCTGTACCTGATTCACCCATAATCAAAAGCATCTGTGCCATATTATTTCACCTGTCCTTTCTTATCCTGAATCACTGTTTTATTCTTAATGATACTTTTTACATGACTGTTAGTACCAAAAAGTTTGATTGCAAGTGCAGCAGTGAATGCATTGTAATCATTTGGGTATTCATCCTTGGCACACTTTACAACAGTTTTTGTGCCATCTTTCCAAAATACAATAGTTGCTGAACCTGATTTCAGAATACGTTCAGGAATTAAACGTGAACCATATTTTGCATTAAGAAGGCTTTCATAACTTGGATGACTAACAAACCCACCGATAGGTTTTCCAAGGTCTGAACAAAAACACATAGGTGGAAACATTGACCTTCCATATGTTGCATTTAATGCTTCTTTCACATCATTGTTCGGTACTTCTTTAGCATAAATACCGGGATTATACATACCTTCCATTTACTTCACCTGTTCCTTTCTGATTTTTTCAAAGTTTCCAGCCATATTAGCAGAAACATGATGCTGACCAAACTGTTTCTGAACTCCCGCACGAATCACTGAACGAAGTAACTTTCTGTTATATACCGGGCGGGGATTGTAAACTTTTCCCTGTCTTTCATTTACCATACTCTTATACCTCACTTTCCTTGATAATGATTTTTAACTTTCTGCGTTCATCCATTGGTATGACTTCAACAGAATAGTTATTTGCAAGAAGAATACCAACTAAATCCTGATATGCTGCACTGGTGCGACTTCCTTCAATTACAATACAACCACATTCAGCAGCACATTCCTTTTCAATATCTTCACGCATAATATCATTTACTGACTGAATATCATTGATGATATATTTCAATTCCTGATTTTCAGCCATCAACTGATTGCGTTCATCTTCTAACTGTCTGATTTTCTTATCTCTTTTATCCATTATTCTTCACTTCCTTCATCTGTGCTGCCTTCTGTTACTCTGCTTGACCATAAATCAGCATAGTGCAGAATCAAATATAACGGGGTTTCATTTCCCTTCACTGCATAGTTTGCTGATTCATACAGACCATCATGGTATCTGATCGCAAATTCTTCATCTTCCGTCAGGTCAATGAAAAGGGTTGCTAACTTGATGCTGCGGGTTGCATGGTCAAGTGGAAGAAGTGCCGGGTTACGCTTAAACGGTTTAGCTTCTGATGCCTTACCTGACTTTAAGATATTAGGTACATACATCTGCTTGCCAAAGTCCCCACACTTACCAAGGTCATGTAATGCTGCTGCAATGATGACTGAATCACGAATTTCTGCATACTTGACTTTGCCAAGAAGTGCATAACCAATATTTTCTGCTGCCATCATTACATTTCTGCTGTGGTGAACAAGTCCGAACTGACAAGCAAGGTGATTTCCACCACTGCAAGGTGCTTCAAAGAATCCGATCTGTTCCATGTAATCAATCAGATCTTCCATTCCTTCACGCTTGGTTGAAAGTAAGTGGTCAACCACAAACTTCTTGTTGTCAAGTTCCTTCTTGTTGTCCTCTGTCATCTGTTCAACTGTGTCCTGAACCTGTTCAGTTGTTTCCTGTGTTACTTCTGCGGTATTCTCAACCGCTGCATCTGCTTTCTTTTTTGCTGCCATGCTCTTTCACTCCTTTAATTATTTTTTATGTGATTCCATTCTGTCAGGAATGGATAGACACCGTATAAGTTGACGGGTAATTCACCCAGTTCAAGGTGTTCAATAAATCCCTTGAATTGTTCATAGTCCTTTGGGTATAACAGGATGCCGATACCGCCCGCCTTTTCAATCTGTCTAAGATTGTATAACTGCAAGTCTGACGGTCTGCCCTTTGGTGCTTTCAGTTCGATTCCTAAAAACCAACCGTTGAAACAAACCAACAGGTCAGGGATACCACTTTTTGTATAAGCTGCACCGCCCCAGTATTTCAGCACCCAAGCACCCTTGTCCTTCAGGAACTTCTTGACCTTATTTTCAAAATTCTTTTCTGCTGCCATTTACTCACCACCCAACTGTTCATTGAACTGCATCTGATAATTCAGAATTTTTTCTGTATAGTCTGTGGAATAAATGCCTTTTTCCCATAACCGGGCAGCACCATCTTCACCCATGTTGTACGCCATCAATACCATGTTGGTATCTTGATACCGTTCATATAACTTTCTAAGTACGAACACACCCGCCCTGATGTTTTGGTATGGGTCTGTGAAATCCGTAACCCCAATGGTATCAGTCAACCACTGGTGATTCATTTCATTGATCTGCATATAACCATAATCATGTGTTGCACTGACAACCGACGGGTCAAAACTGCTTTCATTCTGAATCAGTGCCATAACAAGGGTAAAATCAATGTTGTACCCAGTACAAAGGTAATATGTAAATTCTTGTTGTTCTTCCGGCATCTTGCAGTCAAGCGGTGTGAAGTTCAAGTCACCCGCACCCCAGTCAAGGGAAATTTCCTGTGTGAAAGTTCTGTCATCATACGCCCCATATACAAGGGTTTCTGTGCTTGACCGTTCAAGTGTCTGTTCTTCTGTTTTCTGCTTGTCCTTGGCTGTTATATGAGTTTTCAGGGCATATCCTGACACATTACCAATCACCAAACCAACGACAAGTGCAACACCAATCAGAATCAAGACCCTTTTGACCATTGCCGACTTTCTCATGCTCTTTGAATAGTTCAATTTTCATCACCTCTTTCCGTGATTTTCAAATAAATGATTCCGGGAATTATCAGAATCGCACCAATGATGTATTCTTTCAGGTGTGCAGTAAGTGGTTCATATATTCCCATTTCAACCGCATAGTCAGATGCACCGACTGCACCGATTATCAGGAATACACCGATAAATGCCATGATTCCAAATATCCAATTAAGTATTTTTGAATAATTCATCTGTCAGTTCCTTCCCTTCTTTCAACGCTGCAAGGTTTCTTTCTTCAACCGTCCCCTTCACCAGTAAGTAATAGTAAAAGCACGGTTTGGCTTGTCCTATGCGGTGAATACGCTTTTTTGACTGTTCCCACATATCACATGACCCTTTGCCAAGTGGCAAGGTGAAATAAATAATCTTGTTTGCTTTCTGATAGTTACCACCCATTGCCCCGGCTTGGTACTGAATGAATGTGATTGAATCATCTGCATTTTCGTATGCTGTCAGGTCTTTCTTCTGACCGTTTACAACGGAATAAGGTCTGTTCAGATCATTCAGCACCCGTTGCATTGCATCCAGTTCAGCGGTGAAGTTGTAAAACACAATCAGTCTATCTTCTGTTGATTCAACCAAGTCCCGCAAGCCTTGCAATTTTTCTTTGTGGTATTGCCCGCATAACTGCCGGGCATATAACATTTTTGTCAGGCTGTTATCACCGACCAGTTCAATACACGGGTTTTCATTCTCACTGTCTGAATCATCAAACTTGCAGTAATTCAGCGTATCAAACAACAGGTAACTGTTCTTGGTAAAATACTTGTACGCCTGTGTGGACTTAAAGAATATTTTCTGTTCAGTCTGTTCAGGAAGTTCAAGGACTTCACTTGTTTTCATAAAAATGCAGCCATAACTTGCAAGTTTCTTTTTCAGGTGTTCCGTGTGCTTGTACCCGGTGATAACCTCACGCTTGAACCCGTCCCCGTTCTCAACCCATTCTGTCACAACATAACTGTTGTAAAAGGCTTTCTTTGTAATGTTCCACCCCAACAACTGCACCTGTGACCACAACCTTTCATATTTCCCGGCTGTCGGTGTTCCTGATAACAAAATCACGCTTTCAGGTTTCATTTTCAGAATGAATTTTGAACGCTTAGCGGTTTCATTTGTGATAAGGCTTGATTCATCAAGCATCAGGGTAAAACCCTGTAAGTTCAATAACCAATCCCGCCGGAACGCTGTTTCATAATTGATGACACCAACAATCTGAATATCCATTTTGTATAATTCCTTGGTGTCAACCAGTGTCCTGAAATTGATTGCTTCACTTTTCTTGGTCAGATTCATCACCCGGTCACTTGGGTAATAATCTTTGAAGTGCTGCACCCAGTCATCTATCTTTGACTTCTGACAGATGACCACGTTCACCGAATTGTTCAGCAAATACATTTTTTCAGCACCCACAAAGGTTTTACCCAGTCCCATATCAAGATAGTACGCACAACGGTTGAACTGTTCAGTTCTGTTCAATGCTTCTTCTTGGTGGGGCATGAAGTGCAGATCATTCATCTACCCTGATACCCGTACACTGGAAGAAGATTTCAGCATCAAAGTTTGGTATTGCCTTGATGATATTTTTCTGACGGTCTGACAGGCTGCCCCACCATAACTGACCACATTCAGATTCATCAAGCACTTTCAGGTAACCGCCTGTTGTTTCATGTGTCGGATGCTCTGCCTTTTCTTTATCCGTCATATCTTCTGAATAAATCCATTCAACAACATCCTTTGGTATCTGATTCAGTAACCACCTTGCATCAGATTCACACCAATCACGATAGGTCATATCTGACGGTTTATTGAACAGCAAGATTTTCTGTTCTTCTGTATTGAAACAACCAGTATTGAAAGATGACTTGTTGCAGTCCCCGGTGTTCCTGTTCCCGGTGTTCCTGTTCCCGGTG
>ERZ835051.1134-NODE-1134-length-28949-cov-3.524746_pt1 | contig 28949 bp, 18 predicted proteins | sample MGYA00519575_ERZ835051 | MGnify/ENA primary metagenome ERZ835051 (study PRJEB31850, sample SAMEA3708769) | human gut metagenome | biome: human gut; feature: human-associated habitat; material: faeces | place: China | collected 2014 ... | reverse complement strand
ATAAAAACTGTCTGAAAAAAGTCACCGCTGTTTTTTCTGCGCATGAAGCAGCCCCCATTTGGAAGCTGCGCCATTTCGCCGTTCTTGCTCTGCTGACAGAGATAGGCGGAGAACTGCATTTCATTCTGACAAAACGCGCCGCAGGGGTAAATCAACCGGGGGATGTCTGCTTTCCCGGCGGACATCGGGAACAGGGCGAAACCCTCGTGGAAACCGCTCTCAGAGAAACCGAGGAGGAAATCGGCATCTCTCAAAAGGATATTCGCCTTCTGGGGAAAAGTGACTTCATGCTGACAATTTATCGTGGCATGATTCAGCCCTATATCGCCTATATCCCCTATGAGATTTACAAAACCGCAGTCCCAAATCCCAAGGAGGTTGCGGAAATTTTCACCGTCCCCCTGCGTTTCTTTCTGAAAACCGAGCCGGAGCGGCATGATACCGTCTGGAAGGTCATAGAATCCCCCGATTTCCCCTACGAAAAAATCGAAGGCGGCAAAAATTATCCCTTTAGCAAGAGCAAAACCACACAGCTTTTCTATGAATATAACGGGCATATCATCTGGGGCTTCACCGCACAGGTGCTTCGCAATATCATCGAGATTCTAAACGAGTCTAAGCTGAAATTTTAAAAGCAACTAAAAAAGAAAACCATAGAATCTGGTATCCGCCAGTCCTATGGTTTTTGTGTTATTTCTTCTTTTTATTATTGTAGGCCTTTTTCCGTTCCTTATCCAAAACCGCTTTTTCCGCCGCCCTTGCCTTCTTCTGCTCCAGCATCACATCAATATCCTCCGGCAGCTCCAATGTCAGCCTGCCAAGCTTGCCGCCACGGTATTCATCCATCAGAATTTTGCCTGCGCGTTCCAAATCAGGTTCGTCGCCTTTTTTCTTGAAGCCGCGCGCCATCGCGCTTTTTTCCAGAATTACATGCGGCTCCTCAATCGTATCGACTGTAATCTGATACCGATTCCGCAGGCAGTCGGGATTTCTGGAAATCATGTGATTGATAAAGGCAATCGCCATATTTTCGGGGTCAAGAATATCATCATTGATTGCCCCCGTAAACGCCAGCTTCAGCCCTACCTGCTGGTCCTCAAATTTCGGCCAGAGGATGCCCGGCGTATCGAGCAGCTCAAAGTCCTTTTTTAATTTTATCCACTGCTTGCCGCGGGTCACGCCGGGTTTATCCCCGGTTTTCGCCGTTACCTTCCCAACATATTTATTGATAAATGTGGATTTCCCCACATTCGGAATCCCCACAATCATGCTGCGGATGGGTACATTGATACGCCCTCTTGCTTTCAGCTTCTCAATTTTTTCCTTCATTAAGCTGCGTGCCGTTTCCGTCACCTCGCCCAAGCCGTTGCCCTTCAGCGCATTGATGCGAATCACGCGGAAGCCCTGCTTTTCAAAATATTCCTGCCAGATATCGGTTGCCCTTTCGTCCGCAAGGTCGCATTTATTCAGAAGCAGGATACGGTGCTTATTCTTCGCAAGCGTATCCAAATCCGGATTTTTGCTGCTGTATGGAATTCTTGCATCTACCAGTTCGATGACAATATCCACCAGAGAAATATTTTCCTCCATCATTCTGCGGGTTTTTGTCATGTGCCCGGGATACCATTGAATATTATTCATAGCTACCTCTTTCTATTTTCACTCATGTTTTTATTTGATAAAGCCAATGGAGCTGAAGGGATACAGGCGGAACACAACCTTCCCCATCAGGTTCTCCTTCGGAATCGCGCCGACCGATTTTCTGCGGCTGTCGGAGCTTGCGTTTCTGTTGTCCCCCATCACAAAATAGCTGTTTTCGGGAACTGTATAAGGGTACTCAATATTTCCCTTTGTATCCATCGGCGCTTTGATATAGTCCTCCTTCACCAACTCCCCATTGATATACAGAGAGTATATCGTATCTTCCTCGTCCCCATTGTCTCTGAGGTCAATTACATCCCCGGGCAGACCAATCACACGCTTGATGATATTTTTCTTTTCGTCATTCAGGCGGCAGATAACAATATCACCCTTTTTCAGCGTACCGAAGGAGGTGCTCAGCTTATTGATAAACACAAAATCGCCATGGTAAAAATTCGGCTCCATGGAAGACCCCTTTACCAGAACCGTCCCCATTACATTACGCAAAACCACAATCACAACAACCAACAGCACCAGCTGCAGCAGCATGGGCATTCCCTTCTTTTCCTTTTTTCTTCTTGTAGGCTTCTGTTCTTCCTGCTTTTCAATTGCCTGCTCCATTCCAAAGACCTCCTTTATCCAAACGCATTTTTTCGTCAAAGGCAAAAGCCCTTCTGCCTCTCACGAAAAAAGTCTCGATGAAACTTGTTCATCGAGACTGCTTTTTCTCGTTCCGGTACAAAATGTACAGCTTATTTCAGAACTTCTTTAACCTTAGCTGCTTTACCAACTCTGTCTCTCAGGTAGAACAGTTTAGCACGTCTTACAACACCACGTCTTACAACCTCGATACGGTCGATTCTGGGAGAGTGTACGGGCCATGTTCTTTCAACGCCAACGCCGGAAGCGATACGTCTTACTGTGAAAGTTTCTCTGATGCCGCCGCCCTGTCTTTTGATAACAACGCCTTCGAACATCTGCAGTCTTTCTCTTGTACCCTCTACTACTTTAGCATAAACACGGATTGTGTCGCCAACGTTAAAAGGAGTTACTTCGCTTTTCAGCTGTTCATTTTCCAGTTCTCTGATGATATCCATTGTATTTCCTCCTTATGCACCTTAGACGTTCTTACCCCATCCCTTTGACAGCGGCATTGGACCGTCCGTAATCAACATGAAAAATTATACCACGCCCGAAAGGGCATTGCAAGCACTTTTTTCCGAAAAATAAAGGTTTTTCAGGCTTTTCAGACTGCTCCGTAAAGCTTTGCGGCAAGCAGCACGCTTAACGGCAGCGTTGCCATAGAAAGAACCGTTGTCCAAAGCACAATATCCGAGGACATCTTATCCCCATAGCCGTATCTGCCGACCATCATCGGCACGACCGCCGCTGATGGCATGCAAACGGAAAGCAGGAACACCGACTTTGCAAGACCATCCGCAGGAATAAAAAGCATTGCAAGAATTGCCAATGCAGGCATCCCAATCATCTTCACCACACTGATTTCCAGTGCCATTTTTTCTTTAAAGAGCTGCACGATGCCGCTGCCGCCTGCCAATGCGCCAATATAAATCAACGAAAGCGGTGTCGATAAATCCCCCACCTTTGTCAGAAAGCCAAGCACCACTGTCGGCACAAATCGCGCCGTATGCGTCACCGCAAGCAAAAGCCCCAGCAAAATAGAAATGCAGTTCGGGTTGATTGCGCCCTGCAAAAAGCTTTTCCCGATGGCCGCCGCACCTGTCGCCTTCTTGTCTGAAATCAGATATACACCATACGACCAAAGATACAAATTCAGTGCCAAAACCCCCGCAGACATATAAATAATCCCTGCCTGCCCGAAGAAAATCATGGTCACGGGCAAGCCGATAAAGCCTGTGTTCAGGGAGCCTGCGGTCAGGTCAAGCATGGGCAGAAGGCGGCTGTCCAAGCCTCTTTTCCGCCCGTATTGCCGCATCAAAAAGCCAAACACAACCATCATGGCAATCTGCCCTGCGGCAGAAAGCAAAAACGCACGCAGCACCCTGTCGGTAATCTCAATGCTCGCAATCGTTGTAATCAGCATGGCAGGAATCGTCACACGCATAACCATGTGTCCCACATTTTTGTTCGTTTCCAACGGCAGATATCCCTTTTTGTTGCAGTAATACCCCACCAGAATCAATCCAAACAGTATAAAAAATTGTCCGTACATACCTTATCCCTCATCTATTCTTTTATAAAAAGAAAGAGCGGCAGTGCCACCCTTCCTTTTTTTCTCATTCGTAATGAATCACAGCCTCGACTCTGCAATCGGGCAAGGCCTTTCTGCCGTTCAGAAAATCCAGTTCTATCAAAAATGCGGAGGCAACGACCTCTGCGCCCATTTCCTCTACCATCTCCATAATCGCCTTTGCTGTGCCGCCTGTTGCCATCAGGTCATCTACAATGACAACCTTCTGTCCGGGCTTGATGGCATCCTTATGAATTTCGATTGTTGCCGTGCCGTATTCCAGCTCATATTCCTTGCTGATGGTTTCCGCAGGCAGCTTGCCCGCCTTTCTGACAGGAACAAAGCCCTTCCCCATATTATACGCCACAGGCATCCCGAAGATAAACCCTCTGGATTCGGGGCTCAGCACCAAATCAAAGGAAACATCCGCAAGGCTTGCCGTTATGGCATCCACAGCGTCCTTCAGCCCCTCTGCATCCTTCAGCAGTGTTGTAATATCGCGGAAGATCACACCCTTCTGAGGGTAATCCTCAATTGATCTGATCTTGTCCTTTAAATCCATCCCATATCCTCCTCATTTTGCAAATCGAAAATCCTTTAGTATCAACTGTACATTGCTTCTGCCGCGATAGCTGTTGATTTCAATGCTATACACAATATCCAGCAGCTGCGGCAAAAGCCCACTGTTTATTATTTTATCACAATCCTCTGCCGGATACAACGCTTTCAGCATTTCTCTAAGCGGTTCATAGCCATCAAAGGAGATTGCCGAAAGGCGAATCCCATTTTCCGGCTCGGAAAGCGTCAGCCGAAGGATATCTTTATTCTTCCCTATCAAATCCACACGGTCAGCATGAATCCCCTTAGATGCAAATAACGGTGCAGGGTTGCCCTTGCCGAAGGGCGCAAGTGTCTGCAATTCCTTTGCAAGCCCTAAGTCAATCTCCGCAAAGGAAAGTGCATCCTCCAGCCGCAGAATCGGAATCATCTGCTCCTCCGTCAGGGTACAGCCTTCATTGAGCCGTCTGCGCAGAACAGGGATGTTTTCTACAGGCAGAGAAAGCCCTGCCGCCATGGCATGTCCGCCAAAGCGCGTAAATAAATCCCGATCGGCAAACAATGCCTCAAACAGATGATAGCCCTCAATGCTCCTGCCTGAGCCCTTTGCTCCGTCCTCGCTGCCCGTAATCAGGATGGTCGGGCGGTAATATTTATCCTTGATTCTGCCTGCAACAATCCCTGCAATGCTTTCGTGAATCTCCGCATCATACAGCACAAGCACCCTATCCTGCAAAGCGTCGCCTTCCTGCAGGGCGATATCCGCACGCTCCGCCGCTTCCTCTGTCAGCTGCTTGCGTTCCGCATTGAGCATCACCAGATGCCTTGCCTTCTCTCTCGCTTCCTTCTCATTCTGCGTGCAGAAAAGCTCCACCGCAAGCCTGCCGCTTTCTAGCCGTCCTGTCGCATTGATGCAGGGCCCAATGATAAAGCCGATATGATATTCCGAAATGGCCTTATCCGAAAGCCCTGCCTCCTCAATCAGCACGCGCAGCCCAATATTTTCCGTTTTGCCAATTTCCGCAAGCCCCATCTGCACAAGCGCACGGTTTTCCCCCAGTAAATCCACAATATCGCAGACGGTCGCAATGCCTGCAAAGGTCAAAAGCTGTCGTTCCAGCCCCTCATCCGTAATTTCAAATATCTGCAAAAGGTGATGCGCAAAGTAATAGGAAAGTCCTCCAGCGCACATCTGCTTAAAGGGATAGGGGCAGGCTCGCTGCTTCGGGTCAATGATGGCATCCGCCGCAGGCAGAATATCCCTGCGCTCCTCTCCCTCGCCCCGAAAGCCGGGCTCATGGTGGTCAAGCACTACAACCGTCATGCCCTTTTCCTTCGCAAGCTCTTCGGAAAGCTCGATGAAGTTGCTCGGGATGAGTTCGTTGAGCCACGGGATGTTGCGGGTCTGCGTGCCGGACTGCCAGTGCTCGACGACGGAGTAGGTCGTGACCACGTACGGGTAGTCCTTGATGCTGCCGCGGCGGACCGACGGGTCCTCGGTGAAGCGAGCGCACGGGTTGCCGCCTGCACCGTTGAGGAGGTTCTTCACCGGAGCCTCATGCGGTTCGAAGTGCTCGGGCAGCGGACCGTCGGCCATCGAGTAGGCGAAGAGACGGGCGTTCTGCTCCCAGGTCATGAAGAAGGCGTTGTCGTCGGGGGCCTTAGCCGTGACGAAGTCGCCCACGTCGTTCTGGAGCCACTTCTTGCCGTCCCATTCGACGAGCACGCGCTTCGGATCCCAGGGCTTGCCCTTCGGGTCGGCGGAGCAGCGGTTGTAGAGGATGCGGCGGTTGGCGGGCCAGGCGAAGGACCAGCCAGGGAAGAGACCGAGACCGGTCGGGTCTTCCTTCGAGCGGTTTGTCATCGGCTGCTTCATCGGGTCGAGCTTCTGGGACTCGTTGTTGTAGTAGCCCGAGAAGATCCACATGCCGCAAGCGGTCGTGCCGTCAGCCTGAAGCTGGCCGTAGCCCTTGAGGAGCTTGCCGTCGCCGACCGTGTAGCCGTTGAGGGCCCAGCAGAGGGCGCGCAGATCGGGCTTGCCGTCGATCGTGTAGTCGAAGTTCGTCTTCAGGATCTGATCCGGGCAGGCGCCGCCTTCCTTCTTGTAGAGCTCGACGATGTTCTTCCAGAGAAGCATCATCATCTCGAAGTCGGAACGGCATTCTCCCGGCGGCTCGATGGCCTTTTCACGCCACTGGATCCACCGACCGGAGTTGTTGATGGAGCCGATTTTTTCATAGATGAGCGCGGCGGGAAGGAAGTAGACCTCGGTCTTGACGTCCTCGGGCTTCATGTCCGGAGCTTCCCAGAAGGTCGAGGTCTCCGTCTGGAACCAGTCAGCGACGACGAGCCAGTCGAGGTTGGCCATCGAGTGGCGGGCGTGCTTGCCGTTCGGGGTGGAATGCATCGGATTCATGCCCCAGCAGAAGTAGCCCTTGATCTTGTTGTCGCGCATGTCGTTGAACGACATGATCGTGGAGTAGTCGCCGTAGTCGAGCTTCGGGCTGATCTTCGGCAGCAGGTCGTAGCAGTAGTCGTTCTCGACCGTGGCGTTGGCGCCGAACCATTCGCGAAGCTGGGAGATCCAGAACTTCGGCTTGTTGGCATAGTAGCCCGCGGCGTACGTTTCCTTCGAAAGATAGTCGGCGAGCTTCGGGTGAGCCTGGCCGGTCGGCCAGGAGAGATAGGCGGGAGCCTGATGCGAGCTTGCGCCGACGTCGGTCGAACCCTGAACGTTCGGTTCGCCGCGAAGGGCGTTGATGCCGCCGCCCGCTATGCCGATGTTGCCGAGCAGAAGCTGGATGACGCACATGGCGCGGCAGTTCTGGGAGCCGTAGGTGTGCTGCGTCTGACCGAGGGCGTAGAGGATGGAGCCCGCCTTGTCGGGACGGCCGGTGGAGGCGAAGACCTCCCAGACCTTCTTCATGACGTCGGGATCCATGCCGGTGACGCGCGTGACGAGCTCGGGCGTGTAGCGGGCATAGTGACGCTTCATGACGTTGAGGACGCAGTTCGGATCCTGAAGGGTCATGTCGCGCTTGAGGACCTTGAGGTCAGGCGTCTTGAACTTCGGCGTGCCCGGACGGTTGACCCAGGCGAAGGCGGAGCCTTCGGAAGTGTCCCAGACGGCCTTGTGTTCGACGTCGTAGCCCCAGGTTTCATTGTCGTAGCGCTTCGTTTCCGGATCCCAGCCGGAAAAGAGGCCGTGATCGACGTCGAACTTGAAGTCGGGACGCAGCAGGCAGGCGGCGTTCGTGTAGTGCAGGACGTATTCCTTCTGGAAAAGGTCGTTCTGCAGGATGTAGTTGATCAGGCCGCCGTAGAAGGCAAGGTCGGAGCCCGGACGGATGCGGGCGTAGATGTCGGCGCGGGCGGCCGAACGGGAGTAGCGCGGATCGACCACGATCCACGTGGCGCCCTTGTCTTGGGCGCGCTCGACCCAGCGGGAGGAGAGCGGATGGTTTTCGACGTTGTTCGAACCGATCGACATGATGACGTCGGAGTTGGCGAAGTCGCACCAGTGGCTCGTCATGGAGCCGCGGCCGAACGACGGCGCAAGACCGGAAACGGTCGAAGAGTGACAGACGCGGGTCTGGTTGTCGATGGCGAGGACGCCGAGGCTGCGCGCGAACTTCTGCACGAGCCAGCCTTCCTCGTTGTTAAGCTGGGCGGCGCCTAGGCTGGCGATGCCGTCGCAGCGATTGACCGTCACGTCGCCTTCCTTCTCGACGAAGGTGGCGTCGCGAGTCTTCTTGACGTGCCTGGCAATTTCAAGAGCGGCCTGATCCCAGGAAAGACGCTCCCAGGTCTTGCTGCCCGGACGGCGAACCATCGGATAGAGCACGCGGTCCGGATGAAGCTGGGCGCGGCGATCCTTCGTCACGATGTTGCGAAGGCCCCACATGGCGGCGCCCTTCGGGCACAGGCCGCCAAGGTTGACCGGATGATCCGGGTCGCCTTCAAGATTGATGAGTTCGCCGTTTCGCGTCGAGCAGATCGTGCCGCAGCCGCCTGAGCAGTAGCAGCAGATGTTCGTCGTTTCATTCACGCTGGTGAGCTTGTAGGGCTTCTTGGAGCCGCCGGCCGCATGGGCAGCCGCGCCGGCAAGACCGGACGCAGCACCGCCGCCGAGAAGCAAACCACGCTTGAGAAAACTTCTGCGAGATACTTCCATGGGGGATCCTTCTTGGAAAGTTGTTGTTCTTGCCGTCGCATGAGCGATGCACCGAATCAGGGGCGGCGCATCGCGGCGGTGATTTTCGTCATGACAGAGGGGGACTCCGTCGACACAGAGAGTCTGCCCTCATGTCGAATTCATGACAACCCTACTCTCGCAGTAGTTTTCAACCAAAAGCCCCCTCCCTTAGCTTTAATACATCTACCACCTGAGAGGTACTTCTGACGAAGGGTCTTCAACGGGAAACTCATTTCTGCAGGAGAGCCCCGCTATTCACAATGAAAATAGCGAGTTGTCCAAAGATCACATGGCCGGCATACCGCATTCACGGTATTCTCAGGTTTTCAAGTCCGCCTGCCCGAAGCGTTTGCGGAAAACGCCACTGCGCCCTTCTCTTTTTTTTGCTATTCTTTTGCCTACGGGTTTACCCGAGACCTGCAAAGGGCGAACGACGCCCAACCTTCAAAGACTGTCTTCAGCTCGAAACCACACCATGCTCAACAGCGGACACGGTCATCAGACCCTCGGCAAACTTCTTTCGCGCTGCCTTCGCGGCGCGGCGGGCATTGCCGCCGGCATCGGCCTTGCAGCGGCAGCCACATCGGCCCTTGCCGCCGACGCGCACTGCGACGTGGTCGTGATCGGTGCGGGCGGCTCAGGTCTCACGTCGGCGCTCTCCGCAGCCGAAGCGGGCGCGAAGGTAATCGTCGTCGAGAAGATGCCCTTCATTGGAGGCAACACCGTTCTTGCCACGGGCTTCATGCTCGGCGTCCCGAAGGGCGAACCCCGCGAGCTCGAGCTGCTCGAGAGCGACATGATCCGCAAGGGCGGCCGCACGACCGATCAGGCCCTTCTCACACGCATCGTCTCCGGCTCGGGCGAAGCCGTTGAATGGCTTCGCAGCTACGGCGCCGAACTCGAGCCCCTCTGCATCACCCGCGACGACAGCCTTCAGACGGCCTGCAACCTCAATGAGGACGGCACGGTTTCCAAGCGCGGCATCCAGCCCAAGCGCGGCCTCATCGGGCCCGAAATCATCAACGCCCTTCTGCACGGGATCGAATCCCACGGTGTGCCCATCCGCACCCGCACCGCCGTCAAGAGAATCACAACCGACGCCGAGGGCCGCGTCAACGGCGTCGTCGTCCTCAACACGAAGGGCAGGGAGTACAGGATTGATGCGCCCGCCGTGGTCATCGCAACGGGCGGCTTCAGCGCAAACGAGGCGATGGTCTCCCGTTTCGCACGCCACACGCAGGGCCTGCAGTCCACCAACTCCCCCGCCGCCACGGGCGACGGCATCCTTCTTGCCGAGAACATGGGGGCCCGAACAGTCGACATGCACGCCGTGACGGTTCATCCGACCACGCTTCCTTTTTCCGGTCTCATCCTGCCTCATCAGGTGCGCGTCAACGGCGCGATCCTCGTCAACGACAAGGGCGAACGCTTCGCCGACGAGCTTTCCGAAAAACTGGCGGAGCAGATCCGCGACAAGAACAGCGGCCGCGCCTGGCTCATCTTCGATCAGGCGATGATCGACGACATGCCAGTTCTCAAGAGCTACGCCCGCTCGGGCTACTTCATTCGCGGCACGTCCGACCTTGAACTCGCCCGAGGCATCCGCGTGCCTCCCGAAAAGTTCCACGAAACCCTCGTGCGCTACCGTAGCATGGTCGACCGTCAGGAGGACACGGACTTCGGCCGTCCCCAGCTCCTGAGCCGCCTCGACAGCTCCCCGCTCTACGCCGTGAGCGTGCGCCCCGGCATTCACACGACACTCGGCGGCCTCAAGATCGACCCGCGCGCCCGCGTCCTGAGCGACAAGGGCCCCATTGCCGGGCTCTATGCTGCGGGCGAAGTGACGGGCGGCGTCCTCGGCGCCAGACGCCTTGAGGGTGCAGGTCTTACCGCAGCCATCGTCTACGGCCGCATCGCGGGCACCGAAGCCGCAGACTGGGCAAAGCTGCGCGCGAAGACGAAGCCTGCGGCTGGAACGGGCGGCTGAGGGCCACTCCGTCGCCAGACGACGCAACCTGACGCGGCTTCCGTCATAATGGTTCCACAGAACCCACGGAGGCCCTTCCTTTGCCAAAGCTTCGCATCTTTCACTCGGCCGACTGGCACATCGGCAAGGGACTCGGAACGATCGACCGCACGGACGACTTCCGGGTCTTCATCCGCGACTTTCTCGAACTCGTCGAGAAGCGCAGGCCCGATGTCATTCTTCTAGCGGGCGACATCTTCGACACGTCCATGCCCGCAAACAGTGCCCAGCGCCTCTATTACGACATGATCCGCGCCCTCTCGGGCACGTCGGTCATGGCCACCGTCATCACGGCGGGCAACCACGACTCACAGCGCTTTCTCGAAGCCCCCAGGGCACTTCTCGAAACGATGAACTGCTTTGTCGCGGGCGAGTCGCCCGAAAGTCAGGCGTTCGTTCTCCGAGACGATGCGGGCGAGCCCCTCCTTGCCGTCGCGGCCGTTCCCTTCCTGCGCGAGGGCGACGTAAGAGGCGGCTCAATCGACGACACGGACGCCACGAGGGCCGCCAGATTCGAGTCGGGCGTCAGGAAGCACTACGATACCGTTAACGGCTTTCTGGACGAGGCGCTCGACGGCGCACGAGTACCCCGAATCGCCATGGGGCACCTGTTCGTGACGGGATCGCGCCTGCGACCCGACGACGACCCGACGACACCGAACGAGAGTGCCTACGTGGGCTCTCTTCGCAACGTCACGGCCGACGCCTTCGGCACGGACTGGGACTACGTCGCCCTCGGACACATTCACAATAGCCAGACGGTCAAGGCACAGATTCCCATGCGCTACAGCGGCTCTCCCGTCTCGCTTTCCTACTCGCACATCCCGTACCGCCATCACATCGTCGAGCTCACCTTCGATGAAACGGGCGGCATGACCTTCGAGGAACTTCCCGTCAGGCAGCCCCGTGAATTCGTTCGTGTCAGCGGCACGTTCGAGGAGCTTCGCGCAGACATTGCCGAGGCCGGCGCAACACATGAAAAGCCCTTCGTCGAAGCGACGCTCACGTCGGACGAATGCGTGCCCGACCTTGCGGGCGAACTCACCGCCTGGGGCGAGGCGCACGGCGTCATCGTCACCGCCGTACGCAACCAGCAGGCCGCACGCAAATACGAAGAGGACGAGCTCAATGCGCCGTCCCTCGACGACCTGACGCCCGAATCCGTCTTCAAGTCCTTTCTTGAGGAGCGCTTTGAAACGCGCGAAGGCGCAGACGACGCCTATCGCAAGCTCATGCCGCTTCTCGACGAAGCGGTCGAGGAGGTGCGCATCGAGACGCGCCCCGCCATCGAAAGCGCCGACACACCCAACCAAGAGAAGAACACCGCCGAGGAGGTTCCGGCATGAGGCTCCTGCAACTCCGGTTCACGAACATCAACTCACTTGCGGGCACCTGGGAGATCGACTTCACGAACGCCGACTTCAGGCGCAGTCCGCTTTTTGCCATCATCGGCCCGACGGGCAGCGGCAAGTCGACGATTCTCGACGCCGTCTCGCTCGCGCTTTATGCCACGACGCCCCGCATGACGGACACACACGTCAAGTTCGAGGGACCCGACGCCTGCCCCGTCATGACGAAGGGGGAAGGCGCGGCCAGCGCCGCCGTTCGATTCGAGGAGGACGGCCGCGAGTACCTGTCGCGATGGAGCCGGCGCACGAAGCGTACGGGCAGGCTTTCCGAAGACGAAGTCGAGCTTGTGGCCTTCGCAAGCCCCGAAGACAGGACGGGACGCGTCATCGCCAGTCAGAAGCGCCTGTGGGAAAGCGAGATCCAGCGCATCACGCGCATGTCCTTCCCGATCTTCACCCGCTCGGTGCTGCTTGCGCAGGGCGCCTTCTCCAACTTCCTCAAGGCTGCCGACGACGAGCGTGCAAATCTCCTCGAAAAGATCACGGGGACGGATCTTTATTCGGCCGTCAGCATGAAGATCTTCGAGAAAAACCGAAGCGCCCGCGACAGTCTTGACATGGCCGTCGCCAGACTCGAGGGCATGCAGATTCTCTCCGACGAGGATCGTCGGGCGCTGGAACAAACGGTGACCGAGCTCTCGCTCAAGGTGCCCGCCATGGAAAAAGCCTCGAAAGAGCTGGACGAAGCACTGCGCTGGCGCAGGGGACTCGACAGACTGACCTGCGACCTTGCAGACCGCGTCAGGGTCGAAGCCGCCGCAAAGGCGGCCGAGGCTGCCTTCGAGCCCGAGCTCAGGAAGGCCGAACGCGCCGAGCAGGCCGCAAAGCCTGTCGAGCGCCATGAAGAGCTTCTCAAGACCGAGGTTCTGTTCACACGCAACAAGTCCGAACTGGCCGAAGCGGAATCTCAGCTTGAAGCGGTACGCACTGCCCTCCCTGATCTGGAAGCTACCCTGAAGACCGCCGCGACGGCGGAGCGAGGAGCCGCAGCCACCAGAGACGGCTTCATGCCCGAATACCGCCGCATGCTCGAGGCTGACGAAGGCATCAGACGACTCTCTCATCAGGCGTCAACCGCACAAAAGACTGCCGAAGCAGCCTTCGAGGCTGAGAAGACCGCATGCGCGGACCTCGAAACAGCAGCCGCCCGACAAAAGAAGGCCGCAGATGAGTCCGCCCGCCTGCAGGAACGCATGACCACCACTTCTGCCGATGCACAGCTCGAGACTCCGCTTGCGCTTCTGAAGCAGTCTGCCGCTGCGATTGAAGCGCTCTCCACCCGCCTGCGGCAGGAGGAGCAGAATGCCGACACCCTCGTGGGACGTCTTGAGCTCGGCCGCGTCAAGACGGCGTCATTCGAAGCAGAGGTGAAGGCCGCCGTCGAAGCCCATGCCGCGTGTCAGACCACTCTGGAACAGGCTCGCAAGACCCTTGCCGCCATGCAGGCAAAGAGCTCCTACGAAGCCACACTGCTTCGCATGAAGACTCTGACCGAAGAGATGGCACTCGCACGCCACGTCGAGACGCTCCTTCAGCAGAAGGCCACGATTGAGGCTAGCACGGCACGCATGGCCGCATCGGCCGACCCCATCTGGTGGGAGGCCTCGGGTGCTCCCGAAATGCAGGGGCTTCTGCACCGTCTCGAAGAGCGCCTTGATGCCATCGAGAAGCGCCATCCGGGACTTTGCACCGTGCTGTCGACACCTGACAACACGCACCTCAAGTCTCTCAGTGAAGAACGAAACGCACTGGACAAGTGGACGAGCGATCTTGCAGAAGGCGAGCGCGCCTGCCGTGCCGCAGAGCTCAAGGAGCGCGAGGCGCTGGAAAACAAAAGCCTATCCGCAGAAAGGTTCCGGCAGGCGCAGGCTCTTCTCGAAAAACTTGAGGGAGAGCTCAGGCATACCCGCGAGAACCGTGACGCCGCCTCCAAGGCTTTGGAGGCTGAAAAGACGCATGCTCAGGAACTTCGCTCACAGCTTCCTGACAGCGACGCCGAACTCGATCTCCCCGCGCTCTGCACCGCGCTCGAAGCCCGCGTTGCAAACCGAAGGAAGCTCGAAGCTCAGGCAAGCCAGGCTGCCGACGCACTCACCCGCGCCGACCGTACGCTTGCCGTTTGTCAGTCCGATGCCGCCAGGGCAACACAAGCGAAGAACACCGCGGAGGCAGCGTGCGGCGCAGCGAAGAAGGCATGCACCGACGCTGTCGCTCTGAGAGCGGAAGCCTTCGGAGAACGCAATCCCGAAGCAGAGCTCACCGCTCACGATCGGGCCCTCAACGAGGCCCGCGCCCGCCTGCACGTCGCGCAAGACGCTCTCTCAAAGGCGCAGGCAAACGAAAGGGAAGGCACTGCCCGTGCCGAAACGCTCAGAAAAACCTCGGCGGATCTGGACGCCCAGATCACAGAGAAGCGCACTGCTCTTGCCAAGGCACTTGAGGATGCAGATTTTGAAACGATCGACGAAGCCAGAGGCGCCGCTCTGCCGGCTGAGACGATCAGAGCTTGCAGAACGCAAATGCAAAAGCTCGTCGAAGAGCGCGTGCGTCTTTCCGGCGAGGTCGCGCAGCTTGATAGACAGGTGAAGGAAGAATCCGCCAAGTCTCTGACAACAGAGACGGCCGAAGCGCTTGCGCCCAAGGCGGCGAATGCCGCCACCAAGCTCCTTGCAGGCAGGGATGAACTGAGCGCAGCGAAAAAGTCGATGGCCGAGGATGACCGTCGTAGACTTGAAGCCGACGACGCACGCAGGGAAATCGAACGGCTTCGTGAACTTGCCGGTCAGTGGGAGCAGCTCAACATGCTGCTCGGAAGCCATGACGGCAAGAAGTTCAGGGCGGCCGCCCAGAAGATCACGTTCCGCATCCTCCTCAAGCTCGCCAACGAGGCCATGAAGACCATGTCGCCCCGCTACCAGCTCAGGACGGGCGGGCCGTCGGGACTTTCTCTCGACGTCATCGACCACGAGATGGGAAGTCAGGTGCGCACCTCCCAGAACCTCTCCGGTGGCGAAAGCTTCATGGTGAGTCTGGCGCTTGCCCTCGGGCTCTCACGCATGGGCGGCCGAAATCTGAGGGTCGACACACTGTTCCTCGACGAAGGCTTCGGCACTCTCGACGAGGACACGCTCAACAAGGCGCTCTACGCCCTCGAGACTCTTCAAAAGTCGAGCGGCAAGCTCATCGGCATCATCTCCCATGTCAAGAGCATTCGTGAACGCATTGATGCGCAGATCGTCGTGACGAAGCGTCCCGGAAGCGGCAGAAGCACGCTGTCAGGACCTGGCGTTGCTAAAATTGACGCACAGTAAAACTTTTACGTCTATAAGGACACCAATGAGAATCTTGCTTTTAAATACTTATCGAGTCGTGAATGCCAAAGGCGGAACAGAAAAAGTTTTTTGCGACATGGCTAATGCCATGGCAGAAAAAGGTCATGAGGTTTTTGCCGTATGTCTCGATGAAAATCAAGGACTCCCAGGGTTCCAACTAGACGAACGCGTTATCTTTCTTAATGCACACCAAAGAAATCTTCCGCTCTCTTTACAACCACTATCCATAAAGTTAAGATCCCTCCGATTAACTCACAAAGAAAGAACAGAAGCAAGGGACTACCTTTTTGATCTAGCAACCTCACACAAAATACGCAAAACTCTTCCTCCTGCCCCTCCAGACATTGCAGTAGCCTTTCAACCAGAAAGCTGTCAATTACTAAGAATAATATACCAAAGGGGAATACCCATCGCAACAATGTTGCACAATGCTCCCAACATCTTTTTCCACTCAAGAACCCCCAAAAAGCTGATCACATCTACAGAATCTAGTGATGCAATTCAAGTTTTGCAACCCGAATACAGGGAAGAACTGACAAAAATATTCCCTAACACAAGAATAATATACATCCCAAACGCAGTCACACAAAACAATGAAACATCTGAAGCAAATAACTTTAAAATAGTAAACGTTGGAAGAGCTTGCAGCCAAAAACAACAAGATCTACTCATCAAAGCATTCTCTCTATTAAAGACCGAATTTCCAGAATGGGAAATTGAAATATGGGGAGAAACCCACACCGACCTTGAATTTACAAACCAACTCAAAGCCCAAATAGCAGCTCTTGGTTTAGACGATAGAATTTCTCTCTGCGGAGTAACAAACGATGTCAAAGAGAAGCTTTTAACGGCCTCCATTTTTGCCTTCCCCTCTAAGTTCGAAGGCTTTCCACTAGCGCTTACCGAAGCCATGTCCTACGGTTTGCCATCCGTCGGATGCAAGGAGTGCCCTGGTGTGAATACCCTCATTAGAGACGGAGAAAACGGCTTTTTGTGCGACGGCACCCCCGAAAGTCTGGCCGAAGCACTGAGAAAGCTCATGCGCGATCAGGATCTTCGCCTTCGTCTCGGAGCACAAGCCAAAGAGGACATGAAGGAATTCACTCCCGAGCGCGTTTGGGATCAATGGGAAGACCTTCTCACCGAACTGGTTGAAAAACATCGGAAGCGCTGACTTCCAGTAATGACGAAGCCCTGCGGAGCGATCCGACAGGGCTTCAACATTTCAACCGTGGTAGTTTTCAACGTTGGAAGTCAACGTCCTTCACCAATTCGGACACTCCCAAGTATTCGGCAAGCGCCCTGACGTCAGGGCAAAGCACGGTAGGCTTCGAGGCGATGAGGTCCTGAAGCGTCGATGCGCCGTAAGTCATGGCCGCAGCATCGCAGCCGTAGCGGTGCGCCATGATCACGTCGTGGGTCGTATCGCCGATCATGACCGTTCGTTCGGCAGGAACATCAAGCCCAATGCCGATCTTCTCGAGCATCTCGGCATTGGGCTTGGGAAGACATTCGGACGCCGTCTGCGTCGTCATGAAGAAGCCTTCCAATCCCGTACGCTCGAATACGCGCCGAAGGCCTTCACGACTCTTGCCCGTTGCAACCGCCGTCCTGAGGCCTCTTGCATGAAGTCCAACGATCAACTCGCGCATGCCGGGGAAGAGGATCACGTCCGCCTCGTGCGGGATGTACCACGCGCGGTAGATTTCACCGAACCTCATGTGCTCGGTCTCGGGACAGTCAGGCACGACCTTGAGGATGGCGCTTCGCCAGTCGAGGCCGATCACGCCACAGGCGTCCTGAAAGGACGGCACGGGATAGCCCATTTCGCGCGCGGCATGCTGGATGCCCTTCGCGATGAGAGCCGTCGTGTCCATGACGGTGCCGTCCCAGTCAAAGACAAAAAGATCGTACTTGGGTGCAAAGCCCGTCATGTCAGCGGCCTCCCTTCTCATCAAGAACCTTTAGAAGCGCAGCACAGTCCTCAGGCATCGGCGCCTGAATGTCGAGCTGCTCGCCCGTCACGGGATGCGTGAAGCGCAGGCGGGCGGCGTGCAGAAACATGCGCTTGAGAGGCGCACCGAGCAGGCCTCGCGACACCTCCCTGTTGAAGTCGAAGTCCCCGTACTTGTCGTCACCCACGAGCGGGAAGCCCTGGGAGAGCGCATGGACGCGAATCTGGTGCGTGCGCCCCGTCTTGAGCTCCGCATCAAGATAGCTGACGGAGCCGTAGCGCTTCAGAAGCGTGAAGATCGTGTGGGCGGGAACTCCCTCGACCTGATCGACGCGCACGCGACGCTCGCCCGAGGGCAACAGATAGCGCACGAGCGGAAGCTTCACGTGCTGGCGGTCGTTGACCCAGTCGCCCTTGACGAGCAGGCGGTAGTGCTTCTCAATGCCGCCGCTCTCCTTCATCATGTCGTGAAGGCGCACGAGTGCCTTGCGGCTTCGACAGACGATGATGGCGCCGGAGGTCTCGCGGTCGAGCCTGTGGGCAAGCTCAAGAAAGGGTTCGTCGGGACGCGAGGCGCGCAGGCGCTCGATGAGACCGTGCGAAATGCCCGAGCCGCCGTGGGCGGCAATGCCCGAAGGCTTGTTGACGATGAGAAGATGTCTGTCCTCGTACAGGACGGGAACCGTCCCTTCAGCAAGGGGCACGGCCGCAGGCCTGCCTGCGGGCTTCTGAGAAATCCTGATCGGAGGCACGCGCAGCAGGTCGCCCTCGACGAGCTTCGTCTCCGCCTTGACGCGCGCCTTGTTGACGCGCACCTCACCAGCCCTGATGATGCGGTAGATGTGGCTTTTGGGCACGCCCTTGGCAACGCGTGCAAGATAGTTGTCGACACGCTGGCCGTCCGCATCCGGGCCGACCGCAATCCAGTTGACGCCGTCAGTACGCAAAGACGTGATCCCGGACGAAGGCAGGATGGAAATTTCCGCTTTGTTTTCTCCACTCATCGTTTATACTTGTCGGCTATGATCGTTTGAACCACCGTCCGCTCGACGGCTTCAGGCGGTCAGGTTTCAGACGTGACGAGGCTTGAAAGCGCCCCGTCAGGCATTGATGCGGCCCGAAGCCGCGTCATGACGCGCATTCTCTCACGTTTTCATCGATTTTTGTGTCCGCCGCCCCACTGGCGAAGCGTCGGGCTAAAACCCATTTTGTTCAACAGGCGTCCCGGTACCCGGCGTACCGAGCCCTCGCCAAGGCGTCCGCGCCGTCCGACAGGACCTCCGCGATGCGCCGCACCGTTCTCGAAACGGCTCCCCGACATTAGGCTCGCAGCCCCGGCAAAGCCGTGAGGCCAGCTTGAGCGCTTGTCCGCCCCCTTTGCGGCGGTCGTGTCCGGAACCGAAGCGAGACGAGCGGAGAAGCATCGCGACCGGTCCGCCGGCCGAGCAGCCCGCGCCTGCGACGGCTCCTGCCGAGAGAGGGATGCAGGCTGCATCAGGGCGACAATCCCCGATGCCGTTGCCTTTGAAGCTGAAATTCACTTGTCTGCCGCTCCGGGCTGTCAGCCCGGCCTGAGCGGACCCCGGACCGGGAAATTCGAGGGAGGTCCCTCTTTCCCGCCGCGCAGCACGCACTGGCGCAGCTCCCCCGTCTTCCCTTCGGGTGTTGAGCGCGCCGCGTAGAGTCATCTGCGCCCGAAGCCTCCGACGGGTCTGAAAAATGCTCCGGCCGCGCTTATCAGCGTATGCACCGGCGGGCTTTTCCTCGTGCTCCGCACGATGGAGAAGGCTCGGAATGCTGTGAGGGATTGAGCCCGTTCGAACGCTCCCGCGTCCGCTCGTGAAGACTCTCCCCAGTTGCCCCGATCGGGGCAGACACAGCGCCGTTGACGCACCCGACAGCAACCAGGATGGCCGGCCGCAGGGCTCCAAAAGGTGCGTCACACGCACCATGGGGGCACGCGTGCCGTCGGCGCCGAAACGCGCGGAAGACGCCACCCGTGCCGACCTCAACGAGGTCCGGCATGACGGGCCTGCGTCCTTCGATGCGGCTGAGGCGCGCTTGCCGTTGCCCGCAGCGAATGCAGGGACAGGCGCCATTTCACTTCAAGGCACGCCAAAGTCCGCCCGCGTCAGTGGCGGCCGGAGTGCAATGCCATGAAGCGCATGCTTTTCAATGCCACGCACGCGGAAGAAACCCGCGTCGGCATCGTCGATGGACAGAAGCTCATCGACATCGACATCGAGACCGTGGGCCGCGAAGCCCGCAAGTCCAACATCTACAAGGGCGTCGTGACCCGCATCGAGCCCAGCCTCGAAGCCTGCTTCGTCAACTACGGCGAAGAGCGCCACGGCTTCCTTCCCTTCAAGGAAATCTCCCGCGCCTACTTCAAGGAAGGCGTCGACGTCCGTTCGGCCTCCATCCGCGAAGCCATCACGGAAGGTCAGGAACTGATCGTTCAGGTCGAAAAGGAAGAGCGCGGCAACAAGGGCGCCGCCCTCACGACCTTCATCAGCCTTGCCGGCCGCTATCTCGTCCTCATGCCGAACAATCCGCGCGGTGGCGGCGTCTCCCGCCGCATTGAAGGCGAGGAACGTCAGGAACTGCGCGAGGCCATGGAAAAGCTCGACCTGCCTGGCGGCATGTCCACCATCGCCCGCACGGCCGGCATCGGCCGTACGACCGAAGAGCTCCAGTGGGACCTCAACTACCTCCTCAAGCTCTGGGAGGCCATCTCCGAAGCCGCTGCGCCGCAGTATGAGCTCGTGCGCGAGGAAAACGGCCGCCGCACCACGCAGCTCGTCAAGACGAGCGTCGTCGAAGGCCGCCCGCTTCGCCGCGCCAATCCTCCGCCCTTCCTGATCGTTGAGGAATCCAACCTCGTCGTGCGCGCCATCCGCGACTACTTCCAGCCCGACATCGGCGAAGTGCTCGTCGACACGGACGAGATCTATGAACAGGCCCGCCAGTTCATGTCGCACGTCATGCCCGACATGGTCGGCCGCGTCAAGCGCTACCGTGAGGACATTCCGCTCTTCACGCGCTTCCAGATCGAACACCAGATCGAAACAGCCTACTCCCGCACGGTCCCGCTGCCCTCCGGCGGCGCGATCGTGATCGACCATACGGAAGCCCTCGTCGCCGTCGACGTCAACTCCGCACGCGCCACGCGCGGCGCCGACATCGAGGAGACGGCCTTCCGCACCAACTGCGAGGCTGCCGACGAAGTGGCCCGCCAGATGCGCCTGCGCGACCTTGGCGGCCTCATCGTGATCGACTTTATCGACATGGCCGACACGAAGAACCAACGCGCCGTCGAGCAGCGTCTCAAGGACGCCCTCAAGTACGACCGCGCCCGCGTCCAGATGGCCAAGATCAGCCGCTTCGGCCTGATGGAGCTCTCCCGCCAGCGCCTGCGTCCTGCCCTTTCCGAAGGCAGCCACGTCACCTGCCCGCGCTGCAACGGCGTCGGCGTGATCCGCGACACGGAAAGCTGCGCCCTGCAGGTCCTGCGCATCCTTCAGGAAGAGGCCATGAAGGAAGGCACGGGCGCCGTGCACGCGCAGGTTCCCGTCGACGTCGCCACCTTCCTCCTCAACGAGAAGCGCAACGACATCACGAAGCTTGAGGCACGCCACCGCGTGCCCATCGTGCTCATCCCGAACACCAAGCTCGAGACGCCGCACTACCACATCGAGCGCCTGCGTCAGGACGACGAGCGCCTCGAAGACACGACGCCGAGTTTCAACCGCGCCGAGGACGTCGCCCAGGTGGCCGACGATCCGTACGCCCTGAAGAGCCAGGAGGACAAGCCCCAGCGTCCGAAGCAAGTTCCCGTCATCAAGAACGTACTCCCGCGCGATCCCGCTCCCGTGCATCCGCAAAAGGCCGAGGAAGCCAAGGCCGAGGCCGGCAAGTCCGCCCAGCTCCAGCCCGTCACGCAGGAAAAGGGCCTCTTCTCTCGCATCATGAGCTTCCTCTTCGGCAGCAAGGATGAAAAGAAGGAAGAGGAAAAGAAGGTCGAGGAAAACAAGACCGAAGGCAAGGAAAAGTCCAAGGACGCCGGCCGCGAAGACCGCCGTCGTCGCGGTGGCCGCCGCGACTCCCGTCGTGACGCCTCCTCCCGCACCCGCCGCACGGAACGCACCGAGGAAAAAGCCGACAAGACTGAAAAGCCCGAAGAGCGCATCGAAGAGAAGAAGCGCCGCGAGCGTCCCGCCCGCCGTCCGGTCGCCGAGGCCGCCCCGCAGGCTCAGGACGCCCGTGACGAATCCGTCGAAAAGGCCGAGGGCGAACGCACCCAGCGCCGCCGCTCCCGCCGCCGTCGTCCTGCCGAAGCCGAAGCTCAGGCCGCACAGCCCGAAGCCCTTCAGACCATTGTCTCCGAAGCCCAAGAGGTCGCCCCCGCCGCTCAGGCTGAAGTCGCTCCCGAGGTGAAGGAAGAGGTCAAGACCGAAGTCAAGGCCGCCCCCGTTGTCGAGATGCCCGCCGAAGCGGTGACCAAGGAACCGAAGGCCGACGAAGCTGAAGCCGTTCGTCCCGAAGGCGAGGAAGCCGTCGACGAAGCTCAGGGCGAAACCCGCCGCCGTCGTCCGCGCCGCCGCCGTCGCAGCGGCAAGGCCGCAGGCGAGACTGCCGAAGGCGCCGCCGAAACGACCGCCGATGCCGCTCCCGAAGCTGCCGTCGAGGCTCCTGACGAAGTGAAGGCCGAGGAACAGGCGCAGGCCAAGCCTGAAGCTCAGGTCGAGTCCCGGCCCGCCGAAGACCTCAAGCCCGCAGAGGATCTCTTCGCAGGCATGGACGTCGGCGCCTCTGAACTCGTTCAGGTCGAGACGACGGCCAAGGCCGAGCCCTCCGACTACGTCGAGGCCCAGCCGCGCGGCCGCAAGCCCGTTCATCAGGCCGTTGAAGCCGCCGAAGAGCCGCTCGTGCAGATCGAAACCCGATCTGCCGAGGCTGAAGCCCCCAAGACGGAAGCCGACCTGCTGAAGAGCCCCGAGCACATGGCCGACGTGGCCCAGCTCATTACGGAAAGCTTCGAGAAGTCCGACCGCCGTCCGCGCCGCTCCCGTCGCAGCAAGGTCAAGCCAGACGAAACAGTGAAGACCCACCTGAAGCCGATCGCCGAAGCCGTCGCCGGCATCGTCGCCGAGCCCGATCCGCTCGGGAAGATCGCCGTCACCGCCAAGGCCCTTGAGACCAAGGAGGAAGAGGCGGGAAAGGTTCAGGTTCAGGCTGAAGCTGTCGAACTCAAGGCCGAGGCTGTCGAAGCCGCTGCAGAATCCGCTGTTGAAGCCGCACCCGTCGTCGAAGCCGCTCCCGCTGTCGGGACCGAAGCCGTCGTGCACGCGCCGCTCATGGGCGACGTGGCCGAGGGCCTCGAAGCCAACCTCGCCCGCGCTGGCCTCGAGCAGGTGCACACCAACCCCGAGGATTTCTACGCCGACGACGACATGGTCATCACCATTTCGCACATGGGCTATATCAAGCGTACGCCGCTTGCCGAGTACCGCACGCAGAACCGCGGTGGCGTCGGCGCCAAGGGCAGCGCCACGCGCGACGAAGACTTCATCGAACATATCTACGTGGCCTCGATGCACAATACGATGCTCTTCTTCACGGAGAAGGGCCGCTGCTTCTGGCTCAAGGTGTACGAGATTCCGGAAGGCGCCCGCTCTTCGAAGGGCCGTGCCATCCAGAACGTCATCCAGATCGAACCCGACGACAAGGTCCGCGCCTACATCAACGTCAAGCGTCTGAACGACGAGGAGTACGTCAACAACAACTTCATCATCATGTGTACCAAGGACGGTACGATCAAGAAGACCAAACTCGAAGCCTACTCGCGTCCGCGTCAGAACGGCGTGAACGCCATCGTCATCCGCGAGGGCGACCAGCTGATAGAGGCCAAGCTCACCAGCGGTCAGGCCGAGGTGATGATCGCGGCCCGCGACGGCAAGGCCATCCGCTTCAACGAGAGCACGGTGCGTCCTATCGGACGTGTCGGTGCGGGTGTCCGCGGCATCTCGATCGAGGAGAGCGACGAAGTTGTCGGCATGATATGTGTCGAACCCGATTCGAAGCAGGACGTACTGGTGCTGAGTGAGAACGGTTACGGCAAACGTACCGATCTGGACGAATACCGCATCACCAACCGCGGCGGCAAGGGTGTGAAGACGATCAATGTAACGGAGAAAACCGGCAAACTTATCTCCATTCAGGCCGTTACGGACGACAACGACCTGATGATTATCAACCGTTCGGGACTTACCATACGTACGGCAGTGTCGCAGATCCGCCTTGCGGGCCGCGCGACGCAGGGCGTGCGTATCATCAACCTGCGCGAGGGCGACGCCATTGCTTCGGTGATGGCCGTGCCGGCAGCGGGCGATGAAGACGAAGAAGTACAATCCGCAGATGTCGCTGCAACCGGGAATGACGCCACTCCCGAAGCGGACCGTCCGGCGGAGGAGTAACGAAGAAATGACTTTAAAACATTAAAATTCAATCTGTTATGAAAAAAGTATTTTTGACGGTCCTTGCGGTGGCTCTCGTAGCAGTTACTGCCGTTCAGGCCCAGAAAGTAAACAAGTCGGCGCTTGTATCCAAGATCGAGAAGAGCGACGCCGACATCGCCGATGCGAAGAAGGGCGCCAAGGCTGCGACGTGGATCAACCGTGGCAAAGCCTTCTATGAAGCGGCTATCGAACCGACGAAGAACCTTTTCGTCAATATGGACGCCGCGATGCTCAAGCTGGCCGTCGGCGAACCCGCCTCGACCGAATCGGTGACGCTCGTCAACGTTCCCTACGAGGCTTGGGTCTATCCTTGGTTCACGGCATATATCAAGGACGGCAAGATCGCGACTTGGAGCCAGACACAGTGGGTGATTGAAGACGCTCCCGCCAAGGCTATCGAAGCCTATAACAAGGCTTACGAAATGGACCCCAAGACGGCCGATAAGGTCAAGGAGGGTCTCAAGCAGATCAGCGACTTCTGCTCGCAGGTGGGTAACACGGGTATCGACACCGGCAATTACGCCGATGCCGCCGACGCCTATGCATTGGCTTTCGAAGCCCAGTCCAGCCCCGCTCACGGCAATCCCGAACCCGCGCTGCTCTACTATGCGGGTTACCTGCGCACGGTGGACGGCGCTGCGAACCCCGCTTCGTTCGTCATCGGTGCCGATTACCTGAACAAGGCGCTCGAACTGGGCTATAACGACGAGGAAGGCAATATCTACTATTACCTTTTCCACTGCTATTACGGCCAGAAGGACGCCGACAAGGCCAATGTCCTGAAAGCCAAGGATGCGCTGGTCGCCGGTATCAAGAAGTTCCCGAAGAACGAGCGCATTCTCGACGGTCTGGTGCAGCTCTATACCAATCCTGAGGATTCGGTGGGCGACCCCGCCGACTTGGTGGCGCTGATCGACGCGGCTATCGAGAGCAATCCGGAGAATGTGGACCTTTGGTTCGGCCGCGGCCGTATCTTCTTCGCGCTGAAGCAGTACGACGAAAGCATCGCATCGTTCCGGAAGGTCGTCGAACTGAAACCCGACCTCTTCGAAGGCAACTACTATCTGGGCGTGTTCTACACGATCAAGGCCGACGAGATGAACAAGGTGATGAACGAGAAGCAGTACAGCAGCCAGGCGGTTTACGACGCCGATCTGAAAGTCGTCAACGATGTCTACAAGGAGGCTGTGCCCTGGTTCGAGAAGGCGCACCAGATCAAACCCGACGATGTTGATACGCTGGAGTTCCTCAAATCCATCTGCTTCCGTCTGCGCGACGAGGCCGGCATCATGGAGAAGTACAACACCTACAATGCCCTTTACAAGCAGGTGAAAGGCATCGAATAGCCGCTTGACGTGCGGGATTCAGCGGCGATGGTTCGCCGGTCCCGCTCTTAGAACGGAGTTGCGCTGCCGCCCGTTCGGCAGGCGTTATGAAAAAAGCCCGGCTGGAAAGCCGGGCTTTTTTGCATATGGAGGGGGGGGGTAAATGGCATTATGAAAACGCCCCGCACCCTGAATCCCGCCTTTTGGCCGTGCGGGCGCGGAGCCGAGGAGCAGCGTTCCGGTAAACCGGCCGCACCCTGAATCCGGCGTCTTACGCCGGTTAGCGGGCGATGCGGCCCGAGACGGAGCCGCGGGCCAACTGGGCGACCTCCTCGGCCGTGAACTGGTTGTAGTCGCCCGGCACGGTGTTTTTCAACGCGCAGGCCGCGGTTCCGAAGTCCAGCGCAAACTGGGCGTCGTGGGGATGCGCGGCCATTCCGTAGAGCAATCCGCCCACGAAGGCGTCGCCCACGCCGACGCAGTCGACCACGGGGTCGATGTCGTAAACCCGCGTGGAGTGCAGACGTCCGCCCGTGTAGAGCGTTCCCGAGATCAGGTGGTGGTTGGCGCTCAATACGCTGCGCAGTCCGAAGACGATGCTCCGGCAGCGGGGGAAGCGCGCCGCAACCTCCGCCGAGGCCCGTTCGTAACCCGCCGTATCGGGACGGTAGGCGGTGTCGCGGGCCGCAAACTGCGGCAGCTGCATGCCGAGCACCTTTTCGTATTCGTCGTCCGTGCCGAAGAAGGCGTCGCACTGCTCCATCAGCGGCGGGAGCACCTCCTGCGGCTCCTTGCCGTATTTCCAGAGGTTCTTGCGGTAGTTGATGTCGCACGAGACGGTCAGTCCCGCCGCGTGCGCCGCCGCAATCGCCTCGGCGCACACGGCCGCCGTGCCGGCGCTCACCGCGGCCGAAATCCCCGACCAGTGGAACCACGAGGCGCCGCGGAAGATTCCGTCCCAGTCGATCATCCCCGGTTGCAGGGTGTCGAAGGCCGAGTCGGCGCGGTCGTATACGACGTGCGACGAGCGCATCGCGGCGGCCTCCTCCATGTAGTAAATCCCGAGCCGCTTGCCGCCGCGCAGGATGGCGTCCGTCCGTACGCCGTAGCGGCGCAGGTCGTCGATGCAGGCGTCGGCTACCCGGTTGTCCGGCAGGCGGGTGACGAATTCGCTTTGCAGGCCGTAGTTGGCCAGCGATACGGCGACGTTGGCCTCGCTTCCGCCGTAGCTGGCGCGGAAGAGGTTCGTCTGGTTGAAACGCAGGTAGTCGGGCGGCGTGAGACGCAGCATGATCTCCCCGAAGGTAACGATCTTTTGTCTGTCCATGATTTTTGTGAAATAGGAGTTACAAATATACATAAAAAGCCGGACAATCGCAAGCCGGATTGCGCCCGCTTCGGGAAAGGGTTCCGATAGAGAAAGGCCCGGTCGTCGGACCGGGCCTTTCGGAAAAAGCAGGATGATATGCCTGCCCTTTTTGGGATGGATTTTTAGTTGAGGACCGTCACTTTGAGCGGCGTCACGGCGGCAGCCTGCGCCTGCCCGATCTCTTCGATCCACTCCTTCATGTCCTCCACGCCGCCCTGGCTCCAGCCCGAACCGGCGTAGTAGGTCAGCGTCCGGCCGGGTTTCACGGCCTTGACGGCTACGGCGTGGCCCAGCGTGTCCGTAAGCATCTCGGCTCCCGGCAGGATCACGCCCAGGTAGATGTCGCCGTCGCGTGCGGGATCCTTCGAGTCCGAAACAGCCTCGCATAGAGCCATCCAGCCTTCGCCCGTGAGTATCTGTTTCACGTCGTGGCGCACGAAGCCCGCGGCGATCGGCATCTCGGCGAATGCTCCTTCGTAGATGTTGTCCATGCGGTTGAAGCGCTGGTTGGCGTCGAGCGAGATGATCTTGGTGAGCGTCACGGGCGTGCCGTCGACATCGAACGGGGCGTAGGTCAATTCGACCGAAGTGCGGATCGGGCCGTTGTCGAGCGTCCGGGCCGTGGCGTAGTTGTGTCCCATCATCCAGAATTTACCGTCGGCGAAGGGCAGCGATGCGCCCGAACCGAGCGTCACGCCCACCTTGTAGCAGTCCATGCCGTCGCCGTAGTTGTGGTGGTAGTTGCCCCGGGCGTACCACTCGTCGATCACCAGTTTGTCGGTGCACTTCACCCATACGTCGATGCCCGGAGTGACGAGTTTCTCGGGAGAGGTTTCGAGCGCCGGGCCGTAGAGGCGGTAGGCCACCTTGTTGTTCTCCCAGGCGTAGTCGTCGTAACGTTCGGGAACCGTGCGGCCGAACGCCTCGGCGGGGTAGTTCTCGCGCTGGCCTGTGACCAGTTTGAACCGCTTGCTTTCCATCGGGTCGGCGTCGGTCTGGAAGATCAGCGCCTGCGGCTCCGTTCCGCCGCGGAAGAGGACCTGCGAGGGGATCTGCTCGTTGTCGTCGTTCAGGACGACGATGTTGTCCGGCGTCACGCCTTTGAGCGCGGCGACTTCGGACCAGGCGATTTCGACGGTTTCGTCATCGCGTTCGGTCGGGGTCGTGTTGGCGACTTCGACCTTCAAAGCGGGTGTGCAGGAGGCCGTCAGGAGGGCTGCAACCCACATAATCGGTTTTTTCATAAAATTAGAATTGAAGTTTTTCCGTTGTTTGTAGGCAAATTTACAATTTTTCCGTATATTGGTCAACCAAAACGGCAAATATTCTATTTAATTCGGTAATTTTTCATATTCCGAGTGGCGGAAAGTTACTAATTTTACGTTATGAAAAAGAGCCTGATACGTATAGAAATTTAACCGCGATAGCTTTTATTTTTTATGAAACAGTTCAACGACGACAACTTCCTGTTGCAGACCGAGACTGCGCAGCGTCTTTACCACGACCATGCGGCCAAGATGCCGATCATCGACTACCATTGTCATTTGAGCGCAAGAGATATTCTGGACAATCAGAACAGCAATACAAGAGCAATCCTTGATTTCTTGACGAATGATAAGATTGCAACATTACAGGCAGAGAACTCTGATCTGAAGCGTGCTGCATCTCAGGATCGCCAGTCCGCGCTGATTGTAACTGAAATGAATGCACAGACGCAGCGATTAATCAATTCAATCAATCCATCCCCGATTCCTGCATTTCAGGTACCGGCTCCGTATGCATACGCAGGATGCAACGGATATGGAAACGGTTGCTGCTAAGTAACTCGCCCTTAGAGGTTGACTAATTCTAAGAGGTGGGTTGCGGCTCACCTCTTATTTGATTGAGAGGTAGAAATATGAGTTGTAAAAATGTTTGTAAGCTCTGCAACCGTCTTGTAATAAGCCAAGCTGTCGCATTCACTGGTGGGAATCTTGTGGTTACACTCCCGGCAGGCAGTTATTCCAATGGAGAAAAGTATTGCATTGTTATCGCACAAAGCATACCAGAAGCCACTACGATTACTGCCCCGGTAATGATTCAAATAGGAACAGGAACAACTTTGTATCCGCTAGAGAATCGTTGCTGTGCACAGATTACGGCTTGTGGAATAAGAACCAGAACGAAGTACGCAACCAGAGTAGCTACAAGTGCAACTGGCGGAGTATTCAAGATGCTAGGAAACCCGGCTTGTAGTCCGAGTAATAATTTAACTGCAATTAATGGTACAGCCCCAACGACAGACACACCTGTTACACAGGCTGTTAGAAAGGGGGCACTGTAATGCATAAAGTTGCAATGGAAATGGGAAAATGGGCTATGGAAAAAGCCAAGGCGCATGGCTTCGACAATCTCAGCGCTCAAGACTGGG
>ERZ835051.1130-NODE-1130-length-29021-cov-4.102707_pt1 | contig 29021 bp, 26 predicted proteins | sample MGYA00519575_ERZ835051 | MGnify/ENA primary metagenome ERZ835051 (study PRJEB31850, sample SAMEA3708769) | human gut metagenome | biome: human gut; feature: human-associated habitat; material: faeces | place: China | collected 2014 ... | reverse complement strand
TGTAGCCCTTGATGCTCTTCTCGACGAGCACCTGATGCACGGGCGAGAGGAAGAGTGCGTTGCGCATCATCTCGCGCAGCTCCTGCTCGTTGTCGGCGAAGCCGCCGCCCGTGCCGCCCAGCGTATAGGCGGGACGCAGCACGACGGGATAGCCGATCTCGGCGGCGACCTCGACGGCCTCCTCGACCGACATGGCGATCTTCGACTCGATCACCGGCTCGCCCAGCGATTCGCACAGCTCCTTGAAAAGTTCGCGGTCCTCGGCACGTTCGATCGACTCGAACGAGGTGCCCAGAATCTCGACCTGACACTCTTTCAGAATGCCCTTCTTGGCGAGCTGCACCGCGAGGTTCAGACCCGTCTGCCCGCCCAGTCCCGGCACGATGGCGTCGGGGCGTTCGAAGCGGATGATCTTGGCGACGTATTCGAGCGTCAGCGGCTCCATGTATACCTTGTCCGCAATATGCGTGTCGGTCATGATCGTGGCGGGGTTCGAATTCACGAGAATCACCTCGTAGCCCTCTTCCTTGAGTGCGAGGCAGGCCTGCGTGCCCGCATAGTCGAACTCGGCGGCCTGTCCGATGACGATCGGACCCGAACCGATAACCATTACCTTCTTTATATCTCTTCTCTTAGGCATTTTTACGCTCCTCCATTATTTTGGTAAACTTTCTGAACAAATAGCCGCTGTCCTGCGGACCCGAAGCGCTCTCCGGGTGATACTGCATCGAGAAAACAGCGTCGCCGACACACTCCACGCCCTCGGCCGTGCCGTCGAGCAGGTTTACGTGGGTCAGCTCCAGCCCCGTACCGGCCAGCGAATCGACGTCCACGGCGTAGCTATGGTTCTGGCTCGTGATCTCGATCTTGCCGGTGGACAGATTCTTCACGGGATGGTTGCCGCCGCGGTGGCCGAACTTCATCTTCACGGTCTTGGCGCCGTAAGCCAGCGAAATGAGCTGATGGCCCATGCAGATGCCGAAGATCGGCAGTTTGCCGCGCAGCTGCCTGACCAGCTCGATCACGGGCGTCACGTCCTGCGGGTTGCCGGGACCGTTCGACAGCACGACGCCGTCGGGACGGAAGGCCATGATCTCCTCCAGCGTCGAGTCGAACGGCACGACCGTCACGTTGCAGCCCACGCGGTTCAGCTGGCGGATGATATTGTACTTGATGCCGCAGTCGACCGCCACCACGTCGTATTTGTGGTTGGGGACGCGCGACATCCAGCGTTTCTTGCAGCTCACGCGCGAAACCATGTCGTGGGGAAGGGCGTACTCGCGCACTTTGCGGAGCGCCTCTTCGAGGGGCGTATCCGCGCCGGTGATAATCACCTTCTGGGTGCCTTCGTTACGGATGATGCGCGTCAGGGTGCGGGTGTCCACGCCCCAGATCGCGGGAATGTCATGCTCCTCGAAGACCTCGTTCAGGGTCTTCGTGTAGCGGAAGTTGCTCGGCGAGTCGTTGTACTCGCGCACGATCATGCCGCCGATGGTCGGAGTCTTCGTTTCGTAATCCTCGTCGGCCATACCGTAATTACCGATCAGCGGATAGGTCATCACGACCATCTGGTCCGTGTAGGAGGGGTCGGACATAATCTCCTGATACCCCACCATCGAGGTATTGAAGACGATCTCGTTAATGACCTCGCGGTCGGCGCCGAAGCCGTAGCCGTAAAACTCACGGCCGTTCTCCAAGACAATTTTCTTCGTAAATGGTTTCATATTTATTTTCGGTACGGGCTTTTCGCATCGCCCCTTTTTATGGATTTGTTTCGTTCTGTCGATCCGGATTCCGCTCCATATGAAACCCGGCATATCTATAATCCCGCTAAATCTCCCTTTGAGAAGGGAGACTTCACAACTGCAATCCATCATCCCGGTATGCCTCCCGGCCCCCGACGACCGTCAGCACGGCGCGGCCCTGCACCGGCCAGCCGGCGAAAGGCGTGGCGCGGCCCTTCGAGAGGAACGCCGCAGGGTCTATCTCGTACTGCGCACCGAGGTCGAGCACCGTGAAGTCGGCTTCATCGCCGACGTTCAGGCCGCCGCCCAGACCGAATATCCGGCGGGGATTGTCGGACATCAGCGCGACAAGCTTTTCGAGCGTGAGCGTTCCCGGCAACACCATATATTTATACATCAGCGGGAAAGCGCACTCCAAGCCCACGATTCCCATGGCGCTTCCGGCCAGTCCGCGCGACTTCTCTTCGGCGGTATGGGGCGCATGGTCGGTGGCGATCACCTCGATCGTACCGTCCGCGACGCCGGCGATCAGCGCGGCGCGGTCTTCGCGGCTGCGCAGCGGCGGATTCATCTTGAAGCGTCCGTCCTCCTGCAAATCCTCATCGCAGAGCAGCAGATAATGCGGCGCCGTTTCGCAGCTCACGCGCACGCCGCGGGCCTTCGCACGCCGCACCAGCTCGACGCTCTCCTTGGTCGAGACGTGGCAGACGTGATACTGACAACCGGTCTTTTCGGCCAGCGCGATGTCGCGTTCCACCTGCTTCCACTCGCTCTCGGAGCAGATGCCCTTGTGCCCGTGCGCACGGCAGTATTCGCCGTCGTGGATATAGCCGCCCCGCAGCAGGTCGTCCACCTCGCAGTGGGCCACGATCGGCCGGCCGGCTTTTGCCGCCCGGCGCATCGCCTCCTCCATCAGTTCGTCGGACTGCACGCCGCGGCCGTCGTCTGAGAAGCCGACAACATCGGGCGCGAGGGCCGCGAAATCGACCAGCTCGCCGGCACCCCGCTGTCCCATCGTGATACAGCCGTAAGGCACGACCCGCACCACGGCGTCGCGGCGGATGATGTCGGTCTGCGCGCGGAGCGTATCGGGCGCATCGGGCGCAGGGTTCAGGTTCGGCATCGAACAGACCGTCGTGTATCCGCCCCGTGCGGCCGCGGCCGTTCCGGAGGCGATGGTCTCCTTCTGCGAGAATCCCGGTTCGCGCAGGTGGACGTGCACGTCCACGAGTCCCGGAATCACATGCCGGCCGCCGAGGTCCACGGTCCGGTCGGGCGCCGCGCCCGCGACGGGCACGATGCGGCCTCCCTCGACGGCGAACTCTCCGGCCGCAAAACGGCCGCCGGCATAGATCGCGGCATTGGTATAAAGTGTCTTCATCCGTACGAGCGTAAAAAAATAGGGCAACCGAAACAGTTACCCTAATAAAACAAAATTACCGAAAACCGGGGATACGTCGCCCGACCAATAGTCCTGCTGCCAGAATGCCTGCGCTGACGATATGAGGGGGTTACAATTCATAGGTATTCGGAATCGCTGTAATTGAGGGCAAAGGTAGGACATTTTTACGGGGCGTGCAAAACTTTGCCGGAAAAAATTTTCAACAATCGATGCACACCGGGCCGATCCGCGGCTTATGCGGATAACCCGAAAACATCTTCCGGCAGCAGCCAATTAATTTCCGACAATACGATATGCCGCAACGACCGGCTGGGAGGGGCGGCATACCGCCTGAAAACGATTGCGGCTCCGAAATTCAGAGCCGCAATAAATATTCGACAGAGGCCCCTACTTGACGATAATCAGGTCCACGCCCGCCTCCTCGACGATGGCGACCATCTGTTCGGAAATCCGGTCGTCGGTAATAATGACGTCTATGTCCTCCAGCGCGCAGATGCGTCCGAAGCCGCGCTGTCCGAATTTCGAAGAGTCGGCCAGCACGATATTCTGCGACGACGCCTTCATCATCTTGCGCGTGAGCTTCGCCTCGTCGATCGTGGAGGTCGTGATGCCGTGTTCGAGGTCGATGCCGTCCACGCCGAAGAAAAGCTTCGAGCAGATGCAGTCGTCGAGCGAACGCGCGGCCTCCTCGCCCAGCACCGACAGCGACTTCTTGTGCACCGTGCCGCCCAGCTGCACGACATTGACATTTTCCGCCTCGTTGAGCAGCACGCCCAGCCGCAGGAAGGGCGTAACGATGTTCAGGTGATGCCACTGGCGCGCCTTGATCTCCTCGGCAAAGGCATAGATCGTCGAGCCGGAAGCGACGATGATCGAATCGTTGTCTTCGAGCAGTTCGAGCGCACGCTGCGCGATAAGCCGCTTGGAGTCGCGGTTGATATTGTCCTTGACATGCACGTCCATATCGGCCACATGGGGGTTGGCGGGACGGGCGCTGCCGTGCACTTTGTAAAGCAACCCTTTGCCTTCCAGTATCTTGACATCCTTGCGGATCGTCACCTTCGTAACTCCCAGTTCGTTGGCGACGTCGGTAATACGCACGAACCCGTATTTGTTCAGGTTATCGAGAATGTACTTGTGTCGTTCGGCAATACTCAGCATATCACTCTGTCTTTTAGCAGTTAATTGAACAAAGGTAACAATTTTTTTCTCAGATTTCAAAATAAAGTGTCCGAAACCGCAACCGGCTCCGGACACTTTCGGACCCGAAAGTCCATATCGTTTTTCCGTCAGCGGACGAACATGCTTAATTCCGCTCCGGTCCGGCATCGTAACCATCGGCGCGGGCGCCCCACATCAGCAGGAAAACCAGCATGCCCACCACCGCCATGCCGAGGATGCCGACATAGGCCCAGTTCCAGCCGTAATGCTGCGCCACATAGCCCAGTCCGACACCCGAAACGACGGTGCTCGCATAACCGAACAGCCCCGTAAGACCGTTGGCCGTCGCGGCGGCGTTCTTCGTAGCCTGATTCGCCGCGGCGATGCCGATCAGCGCCTGCGGACCGTAGATGCAGAAGCCAGCGGCGCAGAGAGTCGTGAAGAGCAGCCAGACGGGAGCGTCACCGGGCAGCTGCCAGAAGAGGAAGACGAAAACCGCGGCTCCCGCCATGCAGAATACGCAGGTGCGGTGGGCACGGCCTTTCAGCCACCTGTCCGTCGCCCAGCCGGCGACCAGCATTCCGACGATGCCCGCGATCTCGAACATCGCCACCAGCCAGCCGGCGTGCTCCATGCTGACGCCCTTCGACTGGCTCAGCAGTGAAGGCCCCCAGTCGAGGACCGAAAAGCGGACGACATAAACGAAGAAATTGGCAAAACCCAGAATCCAGATCAGCGGGTTCTTGAAGACGTGCTTCATCAGGAATGCACGGTGCTCGGCACCTTTGGCGGCTTTCTTCTCCTTCCTGACCTCGGTGCCCTCCAATTCGGGAAGCCCCACCGACGAGGGCGTGTCGCGCAGGAAGACGACAAGCCCGATAGCGCCTGCGAACGAAATGGCGGAAGGAATCCAGAAACACCATTTCCACGCCCCGGCATGCGCAGCGGCCGCCATGACGCGCTCCATACCCGCGGCGTCACCGGGCTGTACGCCCAGATTGGCGGCCATGGCCGCCACGGCGTCGGGATCGGCCGAGACGTTCATGCCCAGCGTACCCATGATATATCCGCAGAGGATCACGACCAGACCGGCCCCGATCGAGTGCGAGGTATTCCACACCGACATCTTCGTCGCCAGCTGCGTGGGCGGAATCCAGTGGGTCAGCAGGCGGGCGCAGGGCGGGAATCCCGTTCCCTGCAGCATGCCGTTTATCACCCACATGATACCCATGAAGAGAATCATCGTATTGGTGAACTGCGAACCGTCGTGCTGGCCCGTGATCCAGTAGGAGACGTCTTCGCCGAATCCGAAGGCGAAGTTGGCCAATGCGCAGAGCGCAAGTCCGACAGCCATGTACCAGCGGGCGTTCATCCGGTCGGCCAGAATGCCGTTCACGAAACGCGAAAGTCCGTAGACCACGCCGTTCAGGGTCAGGAAAATTCCCAGACTGGTTTTCGAGATCCCCAGATCGGCCTCAAGGCCGGGCATGGCCAGCGAAAAGTTTTTACGCACGAAGTAAAAGAGCGCGTAACCGATCATCGTGGCGACGATCGTACGGGTCTGCCAGTACTTGAAGCGCTTGGTTTGTTCAGGAGTCATTTCGGAATGAAAGTTTAGTAGTTTCAGAAAGCAAATATACTACTTTATTTCCCAAATGCTATTTTATTTCCCAAATTCCGCCTTTTCCGAAGAGTTTGTCGAGCCATTCATCCATCCATCCGCAGCGGAACGCGATGTCGATCACCGTAAAGCGGCTGCGCATGTAGGGTATCTTTTCGAAGCTGGCGCGGAACTTGGCGCGCGAAACGCCAATATGCTCCGGCTCGTAAGGCGCACCGACCAGTTCGAGACGGCGGCGGACCTCGCCGAAGGGAATGATCTGCCGGCGGATATGGCCGCTCAGTGCGGGCCACGCCTTCTGCAGACGCTGCAGCTGGCGGCGCAGCCCCTCCTTATCGACATACTTGCCTTTGGTCTCGACCAGACCGCGGGCCACGAACTCAGGATCGTTGTCGAAAATCCGGTAGATATCCTTTTCGGTCTCTTCCCACGATTTCCATGCGGCGACGCATTTTTCGATGTCGAGCGTCTCGACCGGCGTATCGAGCAGCATCTCGATAAAAGCCGTCGAAGCCAGCGTGCCGATGCCGACCTTGAAACCGTGCGAGACGGATGCGCCGTTGTATTTGAGGTGCTCCATATCCCAAAGGTGGCTGAACTGGTGCTCGGCGCCCGACGCGGGGCGGCTCGACTGCGTGGCCTGCATCGCAAAACCGCTCAGCAGCAATCCTTCGGCCAGTTGTTCGACCTTGGCCACATTGCCGGCACGCACGCCTGCAGGGTCGCAGAGGGCGTCCTTCAGCCCGTCCTGCACCACCGAAAAGGCGAATTCGTCGAGCAGTTCGGAGCCTACCGCATCGGCGAGCATCCAATCGGCCCCGGCCGGGATCTTCGCAATCAGGTCGGCATATCCCGACGCCGACATTTTCGCAGGCGCGGCGGCGGCGATCGTCGGGTCGAGCACCATGCCCAGCGGAGCCGGACAGTCGAAGGTCTGTTTGTTGCCGTCCTTGGTGATCGAGGCGCCGTAAGCCGTATAGCCGTCCATCGACGCAGCGGTCCCCACGACCATATAACGGCGGCCGTTGTGGTGCGAACAGAGCTTGGTCAGGTCGTTGATAACGCCCGATCCCACTGCGACGGGAATGGCGTCGGTGCGGGACATCACCCCGTCCAACTGTTCGACGAACGTCCACTCGGCATAAAGTTTCGGGTCAGTGAAAACATGCGGCTCGTCCTGCGCAATACCCGCCTGAGCCAGAATCCGGTGAACATCGCTGCCGGCCGCCCGCCACGTATTGGCATCGGCGACGACAAGCGCACGCCTGCCGGGAAAGAGTTCCTTGAACATATCCGCGACCCGCGGAAGGGTTTCGATTCCGATTACCAGAGCTTTGGTATCGGTCGTGCGCGACAGAGCGCTTTCTACTTTATTCATTACTATTAACGATTGAATTAATTCACACAGGAGCGACAAAAGGGCATCCAAAGCAAAGGCAAATATATATAATTATTTGTTTTCACACAACAAATAGCGCTTTATTTTTTCCTTTTTTATTTCTTTACACCAAAATTACAACATAAAAACAGCAAAAAAGATTTCTTTTTCAGGATTATTCCCTTTAGAACAGAAGCCCGGCTTCTCCGCAGCAAGCGACCGCCCGAACCGACAACCGCCCATATCGGTTCTGTTCCACCGCCGAGCAACCCCTCCGGCAATAAAAGCGAAATAAATGCAAAATCTATTCGGTTTCGTTTTGGAACCTGAGGAATTTTACCTATTTTTGTAAATCAGAAGCACAACAGAAAGAAACAATATGAAAAATACGCTATTTCTATTAATTTGCTTTTTAGCATCATTACCCGCAAGTCCGGCATTTTCCCAACCGTCGGCGCGCATCGCCGGAGGCCCCTACCTCCAGAATGTGACCCCGGACGGGTTCACCGTGATCTGGACGACAACGACGGACGCGGCGGTGTGGGTCGAAACGGCCCCCGACGACGGAACGCATTTCTATGCGGCCGAACGCCCCAAATACTACGACTCGCACCTCGGACGGCGGCGTCTGGGCAAACTGCACCGGGTGCGCGTCGGCGGACTCGAACCGGGCAAAACCTACCGCTACCGCATCATGCAGCAGGCCGTGCTCAGCGACGAAGGCAACAAACGGGTCGTATTGGGCGAGGGCTACGGCAGCGACATACTCAAACACGCGCCCTATCCCGTCACAACGCCCAGCGCGGACCGGAACGAGCTGGAATTCTGGATGGTGAACGACATCCACGGCCGCGATTCCGTCTTCCGGCTGCTTATCGGGGACGCACCGCGCCAGAAGCCCGACTTCGTATGCCTGAACGGCGACCTGCTGAATTCGATCGAATCGGAGGAAGCGCTTTTCGAAGGATTCCTCGCATCGGCGTCGGAGCTGCTCACCCCGGCGGGCATTCCGCTCGTCGTGACGCGCGGCAACCACGACGGACGCGGCAAGTTCGCCCGGCACTGGCTCGACTACTTCCCCACGCCGACCGGCGAAAGTTACTATACGTTCCGCCGCGGTCCCGTCTTCTTCGTCGTACTCGACGGCTGCGAGGACAAACCCGACAGCGACATCCGCTATTACGGGCTTTCGACCGCCGACGCTTACCGCGAACAGCAGGCGCAGTGGCTCAGGGGCGTAGTCGCCGGCGAAGAGTTCCGGTCGGCGCCCTACCGCATCGTCCTGATCCACATGCCGCCCAACAAGGGACGCGGCTGGCACGGCGAGCTGGAGATCGAACGGCTGTTTCTCCCGATACTCGACGGAAGCGGCATAGACCTGATGCTCTGCGGCCACTACCACCGTTACCAATGGATCGACGACCTAAGCCGCGGCGCCGATTTCCCGATCCTGATCAATTCCAACAACGACAAAACGGTCGTCAAGGCCGACGAAAAGGGCATCGACATCCGGGTAGTCGATACGGCAGGCAATGTGCTGAAAGAACACAAGATTACGAAAAACAACCGATAAAAACCACCCATGAAAACTTTCAGACTACTGACCGCCCTTACGCTGGGCATCCTGCTGTGGGGATGCGCCGAAGGCGGTGAAAAGGCCGAAGGACCTTTTTACACCGACATCGAAAGCCGCGCCCAGCTGCACGACTGGTTCCGGTACGCACCGGAGCGTCCGATCGTCGTCAGCGGCCACCGCGGCGGCATGGTGACGGGCTATCCCGAAAACTGCATCGAATCGTTCGAGAAGACCCTCTCGATGATGCCTTCGTTCTTCGAAATCGACCCGCGCCTGACCAAGGACAGCGTGATCGTGCTGATGCACGACGCCACGATCGACCGCACGACCACCGGCACGGGCAAGGTGTCGGACTACACCTTCGAAGAGTTGCAGCAGTTCTTCCTCAAGGACCGCGAAGGCAACGTCACGCCCTATAAGATTCCGACGCTCGAAGAGTGCATCGTCTGGAGCCGGGGCAAGACCATCCTCAACCTCGACATCAAGGACGTGCCGCTGGAGGTGATGTCGGACTTCATCAACCGGCTGGCGCCCGCCAACGTAATGTACACCGTGCGCAACGCCCGGCAGGCCCGCACCTACTTGGACCGCGACCCGCAGGCGATGTTCTCGTGCTGGTGCAAGAACATGAAGGAGTTCGGCGAATACGCCGAAGAGCGCATTCCGTGGTCACAGATGATGGCCTACGTCGGCACGATGATGCTCCCCGACCAGCAGGAGCTTTACGGCAAGCTGCACGAGAAGGGCGTGATGTGCATGATTTCGCTCGCCCCGACCCACGACCGGCGGGCAACCGACGCCGAGAAAATCAAAGGTTACGAACTCGAAATCCCCACGGGATGCGACGTGATCGAAACCGACTATCCCTACCTGTTCCAGCATCTCAATCTAACACGAAAATAATGGCAACATTCGACAAATTCCGATCGGTTTACACACACGACGAACTGATGGAGCGGCTGCGCGGCATCAGACACGTGGCGCTCGACATGGACGGCACGATCTACATGGGCATGTCGCTCTTCCCCTACACCAAACCTTTCCTCGAAGGGCTGAAAGAGCTGGGAATCGGCTATTCGTTCCTGACCAACAACCCCTCCAAATCCATCGCCGACTACCTGCACAAACTCGAAACGCTGGGCATCCGCGCCACACGCGAGGAGATGTATACGACGGCGCTGGCGACCATCGACTACATCAAGGAGCACTACCCCGCGGCCAAACGGCTCTTCCTGCTCGGCACGCCGAGCATGATCTCGGAATTCGAAGCCGCCGGGTTCGAATCGGCGGCGGATTCGGCCGACGACGTGCCCGACGTAATCGTCGCGGCGTTCGACATGACGCTGCAGTACGACCGGCTCTGCCGCGCGGCATGGTGGGTGTCGCAGGGCGTGCCCTACATCGCCACCAATCCCGACCGCGTATGCCCCACCGACCAGCCGACGGTGCTGGTGGACTGCGGCTCGATCTGCGCCTGCATCGGGCATGCCACGGGACGGCATCCCGACATCACGCTCGGCAAGCCCGATCCCAACATGCTTTCGGGCATCCTTTCGCGCCACGGCCTCAAGCCCGACCAGATCGCCATGGTCGGCGACCGCATCTACACCGACGTGGCGATGGCCCACAACGCCAAAGCGATGGGCGTGCTGGTGCTTTCGGGCGAAACAACGCTCGACGTAGCCGACAAAGCCGATCCGCAGCCACACATCACCGCAGACAGCATCGAAGTGCTGGGCCGGCTGATCCGCGAGGCGCACGGCAAATAGGCAGGCCCGTCTCCGCACCGGGGGCATATCAGGCAAAACGGAGCGGGAAAGCCATGTTCGAACCAACGGAGCGAAAAAACCCGTCCAGACCAAAGGACGGGAACAACCGCACACGGACCGGCAAGCCGGAACGACCTGCACCGACAAAGGGGCCGGAACAGCCGCGCACGGGCAAACAGACCGGAACAACCGCGCACAAATAAAACAGGCTGCAATTATGCCGGCATCGGAAAAACCGAATCCAAATGGATTCGGTTTTTCCGTCTCTTTCGCCGGAAAAGCACTATATTTGCGAAGTCAACGACAAACCGCATATCAATATGGAGCACAATATCCTCATCCCGCTGCTGCTGACGCTCGGAGCCGGTCTGGCCACCGGCATCGGCAGCGCGATCGCCTTTTTCGCCCGCCGCACCAACAAGCGGCTGCTGTCGTTCTCGCTCGGACTGTCGGGCGGCGTGATGATCTACGTCTCGTTCGTCGAGTTGTTCCAGCAGGCGCAGATAACTCTTTCGGAGGAGTGGGGCGCGCATACGGGGATAATCGTCACCGTGGTCAGCTTCTTCGCGGGCATCCTGCTCATCGGCGTCATCGACCGGCTGGTTCCCTCGTTCGAGAACCCCCACGAGGCCCACATGGTCGAGGAGATGGACAAACAACCCCGCAACCCCAAACTGATGCGCATGGGCATGATGACGGCGCTGGCCATCGGCATCCACAACTTCCCGGAAGGTATCGCCACCTTCACGTCGGCCGTGGACAACATGGCGCTGGGCGTGGCAATCGCCGTGGCGATCGCCATCCACAACATTCCCGAAGGCATTGCGGTCTCGATTCCGATCTTCTACGCCACAGGCGACCGCAAAAAGGCGTTCAAACTCTCGCTGCTGTCGGGGCTCGCCGAGCCGGTCGGCGCACTGCTGGCCTATCTGGTGTTGATGCCCTTCATGTCGCCGACGCTGATGGGCTGCATACTGGCCGGAGTCGCGGGCATCATGGTCTTCATCTCGATCGACGAACTGCTGCCCGCAGCCCGCGAATACGGCGAAGCTCACATTTCGATTTACGGCGTGGTGGCCGGCATGGCGCTCATGGCCGTCAGCCTGATTCTGCTTGCATAGATTATGGACATTCTGCTGCTGATCGTCGGACTGGGACTGATTCGATTCTCGCCGGCGCAAATTTCCTGACGGACGGCTCGGCCGCCGTCGCGCAACGCTTCCGGGTTCCGGAATTCATCATCGGCCTGACCATCGTCGCCGTAGGCACCTCGACGCCCGAACTGGTCGTCTCGGTACTCTCGGCCGCGGCGGGCAACAGCGACGTGGCGATCGGAAACGTCGTCGGCTCGAACCTCTTCAACGTCTTTCTGATCCTCGGCGTCTGCGCCCTGATCCGGCCGCTGCCCCTCACCCGGAGCAACATACGGCGCGACATTCCCTTCGGCATGGCCGCGTCGCTGATCCTGCTGGCCGTCACTTCGGACCGCCTGATATGTGCGGGGGCGGCGGACAGAATCGGCCGCATCGACGGCATCGTCATGGTGGCGCTCTACATTGCGCTGATGTGGTTCACGATCCGCACCACGAAACGGCCCGAAGCGGCGCCCGCCGATGCCGGCGCCAAAAAGCCGGCGGCCCTCTGGCTGGCGGTCGTCATGATCGCCGGAGGACTCGCCGGGCTGATTTTCGGCGGCGACATGTTCCTGAAAAGCGCCACGGAGATCGCCCGCAGGCTGGGCATCAGCGAATCGGTTATCGCCATTACGCTCGTCGCAGGCGGCACGTCGCTGCCCGAACTGGCCTCGTCGGTCGTATCGCTGCTCAAAGGAAAGTCCGAAATGGCGCTGGGCAACGTCATCGGGTCCAACATCGCCAACATACTGCTGATCCTCGGCGTGAGCGCGACGATCCGCCCGCTGACGATGGGCGGCATCACGACGACCGACATTCTGATGGTGGTGCTAAGCTCCCTGCTGTTGTTGCTGACAGCGTTCACCTTCCGAAGGAAGCAGATCGACCGCTGGGAGGGCGCGATCTTCCTGATGATATACGTCGCCTATATCTGGTATCTGATACGCTGACGGAACAGATACACGCACAAAACACGCCCCCGGCGGCGTTTGCACACAAGACGAATCCCTGCCGAGGCAGGGATTTTTCACGGCTGCCGGTCCAGATAGCGGTCGATCAGCCGCGGCACGGCATAGTCGCCCAGCGTGGCGGTCGGCACGGAGGGGAAATCCACCGGGGAAAAGATCTCGATGCGGTGGAACACGGCATGCAGCGTCTGGTGCGAAAGCTGGTGTTTCGGCATTGCGACGCTCCGCAGCAGACGCCATTCGACGCCGCCCAACAACGTTCGGAACTCTTCCGAATCGGTTAGTTCCGAAAAATCCGCCGCACGGTCCGTCTCGATCATCGGAAACTCGTACAGCCCCTGCCAGATGTCGCCTTCCCCGCGCCGCCGCAACAAGGTCCGGTCGCCGCATGTGACGTGCAGGTAGTTGAACCAACGGTCGCGCACCTTGGTTTTCGTCTGCTTGACGGGACGCTCCGCAACCGTTCCTGCAGCCAGAGCCAGACAGCGCGACGCAAGCGGACAGTCGGCGCATCCGGGCTGCGCCGGAGTGCATTGCAGCGCCCCGAAATCCATGACGGCCTGATTGTAACGCCCCGGACAGCGCTTGTCGAGCTGCATCTGCGCCAGTTCGGCGAACGTGCGCTTTCCGGCCGTGGAGTCGATCGGAAGGTCGATATCGAAAAGCCGCGCCAGCACCCGGAAAACATTACCGTCGAGCACGGCGCAGGGAGCGTCGTAAGCGGCCGAGCAGACGGCCGCGGCGGTATAGTCGCCGACGCCCCGCAGCGAGCGGACCTCGTCGTAAGACCGGGGAAACACGCCTCCGAACCGCTCCGCGACCTGCCGCGCCGCGGCGTGCAGGTTGCGCGCACGGCTGTAATAGCCGAGTCCCTGCCACAACTTGAGCACCTCGTCCTCCGGAGCGACGGCCAGCGACCCGACGTCGGGAAAGCGCTCCGTGAAGCGCAGGTAATAGTCCATGCCCTGCGCGACGCGGGTCTGCTGGAGGATAACTTCGGAAAGCCAGATGCGGTAAGGATCGCGGGTGCGTCTCCAAGGCAGATCGCGGCCGTGTCGGGCGTACCAGTCCAGCAATATATCGGAAATGTTGTCCATATTCTGTCTGCAAAAGTAGCAATTTTCCCGTTTAGGCTCTATATTTGAAGAAACAAAGCCGACATCTAAAACTCAGGATTATGGAAAAGAAACACGAACTGATCGACAACGCTGCGGAAAAGCGATACGAATTCGACCTCGGCGGGGATCTCGCCATGATCGAATACATCAAGGCGCAGGGATTCATCGTCCTGACGCACACCGAGGTTCCCGAAAAATACGAAGGACAGGGCATCGGTTCGGAGCTGACGCGCGCCGTATTGGAGGATCTCCGCGCCAAGAAACTGCCGATGATCCCCCAGTGCCCCTTCGTCGCACAATACATCTACCGCCATCCCGAATGGGCGGACGTGGTGCTGAAGGAAGTACCCGCCAAATAACGCAGGAACCGGCCGGACAAGCGGTCTCAGACGATTTCACCCCTGCGCAGCGAAGTGCGGCAGGGGTGAATTTCATTTTTCAGGGCCGGGTCCTGCAATTCCGACGGTCAGCAAACTCAGAAATCGTCCGTACGGAAAGGAACGACCGGCAGTTCGCGGGTATCGGCCAGATTGCCCGGCTGGAAATCGCGGAAACAGTAGCGCACGGCCACGGGTTCCGGCACTTTCTCCGACGAAACGACCAAAGCGAACTGGTTTTCGACAACCGCATCGGCCGGATAAAAAACCTTGTCGGCGCCGCAGATCTCGAATCCGCGGATGTCGGCCATCCGGTTGAAACCCTGATCCATATATTTGAACCTGATGCGGGCTTTGCCGTCGCGGATCTCCATCGACTCGTACTGCGGGCTTTGGCAGGCGATCTCCTTCATCCCGTAGGTTTTGTTCAGCGCCATGAAGGCCAGCCGGTACCCCACGTCCCGCTTGTTCTTCGGGTGGACATTGCAAAACTCATAAGGCTCCACCAGATCGTTGGTGCAGATCATACCGCTGTTGGGAATCAGCTCCTGAGCCCGGCACTGCGCTTCGCGCAGATAGGGCGACTTTCCGTTGCCGTACTCGAAGGGAGCGATCTCGACGTAATAGAACGGCAGGTCGTCCCGCCCCCACAATCCGCGCCACAACGAGACCATATCGGCCAGCCGCGCGGCGTAATCCATGTAGCGGCCGACGTTCGATTCGCCCTGATACCAGAGGAATCCGCGGACGGTATAGCCTGCCACGGGACGGAGCATGGCATTGTACATGACCATCGGACGCAGGTGCTGCGCGACGCGGGAGATTCCCTCTTCGGTCAGGTCGATGTCCGAATAACCGCTCAGCACTTCGCGGCTCATCCAGCTTTCGACGCGGCTTCCGCCCCACGAGCAGTCGATGATGCCGACCGGAACGCCGAGCACGTCGTTGAGCATTTCGGCGAAGAAGTAACCCGCAGCGGTGAATTTCGCCGCAGTAGCGGTCGTGCAGGGCGTCCAGCTTCCGGCCGTCCGGTCCTGCGGCGTATAGGCTGCGGCATGCGGAATCTTCACATAATGGAGTTTTCCGCTTTTGACACCCGCGCGGGCGATGATCTCGTTCGCATCCGTAACCGGACACTGCCAGAAACCGCCGAGGGGCATCTCCATATTGCTCTGCCCTCCGGCGAACCACACTTCGCCGATCAGCACGCGGTCGAACGTCACGCGGTCGCCGCTGGCGAAGGTAATCCGCTGCGGCTCGTAACTTCCGGCCGGCGTCCGGACCGATACGGCCCAGCGGCCGTCGGCGTCGCTTTTCACGGCGGCTCCGGCGCCCCACGAGGTCTCGACTTTCACCGCGGCATGCGGCTCGGCCCAGCCCCACAACCGGACCTCGGCATTCTGTTGAAGCACCATGTCGTTGCCGATGATTTCGGGCAGCCGGATTTTAGCCGCGGCGCCCCATACGGCCACAAGGGCGATAAAAAGCAGGAGGATTCTTTTCATAACGGATCGGTATCGAATTTCTGCAAAAATACGATTTTTCGACGGATGAAAAACAGCGGAAAGCGGAAAATTTCCTCGCAATTAATATAGGTATCTGTTTTTTTGAAAAAATCCCGCCGGAAAATTTGGTTTATTATATAAACTACTTTATATTCGCAATATATTTATGGCACGATAAAAGAATCTTAAAAAACCGAACAGCATGGAACTCACGAACACCTCCCCGGACAAACGCCGCCTTTTCGGCCGCTGGTTCGCACGCCGCATCACCACCTACCTCGTAGTCTGCGCATTCCTCGCCTTCGTCAACTGGCAGACCTCGCCCCATTACTGGTGGGTGGCATGGGTCGCAGCAGGATGGGGGCTGAATCTGGTGCTGTCGCTGGTCTGGCATCTCACCGACTGCGACGACGAAAACAATTACCGCTAAAACCTCCGCAACCATGAAAGCATGGAAACTCGTCCTGACCGTCATTTTTGCGCTGGCATCCGTTGCCGCCGCGGCCAAAACCCTTGAAATCACCGTAACGGACATCCGCAGCGACAAAGGCAATGTTCTGGCGATGGCGAAAGTCGCCGGACGTGAACAGCCCGTATACGGCATGTCGCCCGCCAAGAGGGGCGAAGTCGTGGTAACGCTCGAAGGCATCGACGCCGAAGCGGCCGAGGTATCGCTCCTCCACGACGAGGACGGCGACTACAAAATGAAGACGGGCGAACGCGGCCCAGCCGAAGGCTATGCCGCGAAAAGGTGCACCCTGCCCGCAGAGCGGAACGCCGTGACGATACGCCTCCGCTACCCTGCCGCGGAATAAACCGCCGCCCCGCGTACGGCTGAAACGCCGCAGAAGACGCGCAGACATCCGGTGAAAAGCGAGGAACACCCGGAATAAATTCGTAACTTTAACCCCGAAATCCGACAGACATGGAAGACAGAAAGCTGGACGCCGCCGAGAGTTTGGCGCTCATCGGGCGGATGATCGAAAATACCCGCAGCCGCATGGTCCGCAACGCCGGACGGCCGTTTCTGGCGTGGGGCTATGCGACCGCCGCGACATTGATCGCCGTATGGGCCGCAGTGTCCTGCACCGGCGACGTACGCTGGAACTACCTTTGGTTCATGCTGCCCCTCTTGGGCGGCGCGCTGATGTACTTCACGCGCCCCAAGGCGGCCGAAGGCTCGGTGCACACCTACGTAGACCGCGTACTCGACCTCATCTGGAGCGTAATAGGCCCCGCCACTCTGCTGATAAGCACGCTGGCGATCTGTTTCGTCGTCCGGTTTCCGGTCGCATTCACCGTATTGCTGATGATCGGTCTGGGCACGACCATCAACAACCTGATCATCGGCTTCAAGCCCGGCGTGGCGGGCGGCATCGCCGGAATCGTGCTGGCGTCGGTCTCGCTCGTCGTCACCGGAAACTGGCACGCCGGACTGTTTCTGGCAGCCTTCGTCCTGATGACGATTATTCCGGGGCATATCCTCAATTACCGGTACAGACACTCCCGCAGCGACGTGAGACAAGCGGTCGGACCGCGGCCCGGCAAGACGACGAAAGACGGCGCAGCAGAGGAAGACGGCAGTACGGAGGAAGACGGCGCAGCGACCGAAAACGGCACTGCGGAGGGCGGCGCGGCAACGGATAACACTGCGGCAGATGGCGCTGCAACGGGCAGCACAGTGACGGACAGCGCAGTGACGGACAGGCCGCTGGACGCCGCCGAAAACATCGCACTCATCGGCCGCATGATCGACAACACCCGCAGCCGCATGGTCCGCAACGCCGGGCGGCCGTTCCTGATATGGGGCTATGCGACCGTCGTCACGACACTCGCCGTATGGGCCGCCTACGCACTCTTTCCGGGCCGGAACTGGTACTACCTATGGCTGCTGCTGCCCGTGTTCGGAACCGCGCTGAGTCTGCTGACGATGCCCAAGGCGGACGGCGGCAGGGTCTACACCTTCATCGACCGCGTAATCGGTCAGGTATGGCTGGTAATGGGTCTCACGGCGTGGTTCGTCAGCCTGCTCTCGGTATTCGGCGACATGCCGGTCCCGATCCTCTTCGTCATCCTGCTGATGATGGGCATGGGAACAGCCATCACGGGGCTTGTCATCCGCTTCGTCCCGGCCGCCGTCGGCGGGGCCGCGGCGATCATCCTCGCCCCCGTATCGCTCGCCGCAACCGGTTACTGGGTGCCGGCGCTCTTTATCGCCGGATTCGTCGCAATGATGATCGTGCCGGGGCATATCCTCAACTACAAGTCGAATCATCCGAAACAATAGCCGTATGGAAGAACGGAAAATATCCGAGAAAGAGGCGATGGAGCTGATCGCCCGCTCGCTCGAAGCGCAGCGCCGCAAACTGAGTTTCGTGCGGAGCACGCTTTTCTTCGGCGCAGGAGCGCTGGCGCTGGCCGTCACAACGGCGGATTACGTCGTCCGGCGGACGACGGGCCGGGATATGACGCTGATGCTGGTCCTCGCCGGGACGGTCGCCGGGCTGGCCGCACTCTATTTCCATTACAGAAGTCACCGCACGGTCACGGCCAACGACCGGACACTGATGAACGTCTGGGCCTATGCGCTCGGCGTATGTCTCTACACTGCGGGATATGTCGCCACGGGCTGCGGCTGCCCGTCATGGGACTGCTGACCATGGGCGCAGCCATTGCGGCGGGCGTCACGGGCGAACTGTTCCGCCGCAGCGAAGCCAACCGGTCGAACCAGAGCGGATCGCTGGCCGGACTGCTCTTCATCAGCATTGCGGGGGCATTTCTCGCCGCATGGATTTTCCGGGCCGCAGCAGCAGGAGAGACCGTCTCCCAATTCATACTCACCCTTGCGGCAGCCGTCATCCTCTTCTTCGGAACGGGAATCGTGCTGCGCTACAACGAACGCAGGAACCGTGTTTAAAGAACTCAACCCCCTACTGCATTCCGAACTGCGTCTGGCCGTGATGTCGATCCTCATCGGGGTCGAAAGCGCCGATTTCGTCTTCATCCGGCAGCAGACCGGAGCCACGGCGGGCAACCTTTCGGTACAGCTGGACAAGCTGGCGAAAGCGAATTACATCGAAATCGAAAAGACCTTCCGGGGCAAGATGCCCTGCACCGTCTGCCGCATCACCGACACGGGACGCGACGCCTTCGCCGAATACGTCGCGGCGTTGCAGACCTATATCCGGAAATAAAACGCCCGCAGGAAACAAGAGGCCCGCAAAGACAAGAGGTCCCCGGCCGAAACCGGAATTACCGCACGCACGGACTCCCGGACTCGGCAGTAGCCCCGCAGTCCGATTCCCCGCACGTCCGGACTCGGACCGGATTCGACCTTATCTCCCTGCTCCGGCGGGGATTTTTATTGCGGCCAACAATTACAGCGTACAGAAAAACGTCACCAGAAACGGAACGCTGAAATCGAGCGTGCAGCCGTGGAAAATCGAAACCACGGCATAGGGTTTTCCGACCGCCTGCGTGATGACGGGGAGCGTGGTGTCGAAGGTGGTCGCACCGCCGATCGAGACGGCCGCCAGCGGTCCGCACCAACGGGCGACCAGCGGAGCGGCCAGCAGCGTGAAGATCTCGCGCATGACATTGCATAGCAGAGCGACGGTTCCCAGCTCCGCGCCCCGGAAATCGGCGATAAAGATGCTCGACAGCGAATAATAGCCGAAACCCGAACCGACGGCCAGCGTATCGGTCACAGCCAGCGGCGGCAGAAGCGGCGTCGCGAGAGCCGCGCCCGCCAGCGTTCCGACGGCAGTCATCACGGGCAGCAGCGCCAGCCGCGGATCGAGCCGCCGGACACGTCCCGCAAGGGTTTCATCATGGCCCAGCGTCACGCCGACACAAAACATCAGCGCATAGAGAACATACGTGCTGACACGCGCCCCGGCGACATCGAACGGCACAAGAGCGAAAAGTCCCGCAACGCATCCGGCGACGAAGAAGGCGACGATCACCAGACTCCCTTTCAGAGCACCCCACATCGACAGCGGTTTTTCCGGCTCGGAGGCCGGAGAAGCAGGCGCGGGCGTCGGCTCGCACGCCGCCGAAGAAGATTGGGGAGAACACGGCGCGCAAAACAATGCCGGCTCCGAAGGTTCGGGCGAACATGACGCCCCACTCATCGCTGAATCCGAAGATTCTGGCGAACATGACGCGCCACACGCCGCCGGATTGGGGAGCGCTTCGGAAGATTGATCCGCAACACTCCCGGAAAAGCCATTCGCACCGCAGCCCCCGCCTCCGGCCCCAAATCCGCGGCCCGCAACAGAGCCGGCAGATGCCGGATTTGCCGCGGCGCCCTCCGTCCCGGAAGCAGTGCGGCCCCGGATACGCCGCCACAACAGCCACGAAGCCCCGATGCTTCCCGCGACCGAGAAGACGAAGATTACGAAGGCGGTACGCCCCAGCGTCGCCATGCCGCCCACGACGGCGGGATCGGAACCGGCTTCCAGTCCGAGCAGGAACAACAATGCCCAGATGATGACGGCGATCAGCCGGGAGACGAACGCGAGGCGCCGGCTTTGCAGCAGGCGCCCCGTGACGATTCCTCCGAGAATGACGGCGAAAAGAACAAGCATTGCTTACTCCTGCTTCGCCGTGAGTTTTTCGATCTGTCTTTCAGCTTCGGCGCTGAGTTTGTCGGCCTGTTTCTTGGCCTCCTCGACCAGCTTGTCGCCCGCTTTCTCGGCCGCCAGCTTCGCCAAAGCACCCTTCTCCTTGGCGCCGTCCACAAGTTTCGTGCGCTGCGCTTCGGCGGCTTCGACCAGCTTGTCGCCGGCACGTTTGGCCTCCTTGCGCAGGTTGTCGGCCTGCTTCTGAATCTCCTCGCCGAGCGATTCGCTGCCCGTAAGCTTCTGAATCTGCTGGTCGATGACGTTCTTCACGGCCTGCTCGGCCGCTTCCTTCACGCCGAGCGTAATCTTGGGCGAGGTGAACGTACCGCCTATGCCGACATTGACCGACTCCAAGATCCCGCCCGCAGAACCCGCAGGCAGGGCCACCTTGGCCGTATAGTCGATGGTCTGGTCGAGTCCCGTCGAACCGGACATGTTGATCTTTATGTCGCCCATCTTCAGGTCGAAGGGCTGGGTCGTAATCCGGCCGTCCCTGATCGAGAAACGGACGGCGACGTCCTTGGCTTCGATTTTCCGCAGTTTGTCGTTGTCGAGCGCCTTGGCCAGCGCATCGAACGCTTCGAGGTTCTGGATACGGATGTTCGCCGACTTGATTTCGCCCGTGGCGTCAAGCGACTGCAGGTCGGGTTCCATATTCGGATCGAGCGCGGTCGTCATGTCGAGCGACAACGAATAATCGCCGCCCGTTTTGGCGAACAGCGGCACGAGTTTCTGCACCATCTCCAGCTCGTCGAACGTCTTGGAGAACGAAGCGCCCGCAAGTCCCAGCGCCAGCTTCAGCGCCGGACGCTGCGGATCGGCCGCCGTCGAATAGCTGCCCGAAGCGGTCGCCGAACCGCCGAAGAGCTGCATGCGCAGCCGTTCGAGCGAAAGGGCGCCGCCGGCTACGCGCATCTCGCCCGATATGCCGGAGACGGTCATTTTCTGGAAGAGCACCTTCTGCAGTTCGGTATTGAGCGAAAGATTCAGGTTGCGCGGCACTTCGAGCACCTGCGCCGGTTCGGCGGAAGTCCCGGCCGACGACGTCTCCGGGGTCTCTTCCGGTGCGGAATCGGGCATGACGTTCATCATTTCGTTCAGGTCCAGCAGGTCGGACTTCACATAGAGACGTCCCGAAAGCATGTCGCCCCGCAGCAGGTAGCCGATGTAGCCTGACAGCTGGCCGTTGGCCGCCAGATCGCTCCGGCCTATCGTAAGGCCGAGTTCGCCGAGCGTCATGGCCGCGGGCGTAATGGTCGCGGCGGCACGGCGGATATGGACCGCAGGCAGTTCGGGCATGGTCAGGCCCAGCCGCTCGACGACGAACGTTCCCGACGCGCCGATCCGCTCGTAGCGGCTCTTTTCGATGTCGGACATACGGCCCGAAACCTTCACGTCGGCGGTAATCAGACCGCTCAGCTCCATCCCCTTTTCGAGCGGATACACCTCTCTGACGGCCCCCAGATCGACACGGCCGTCCACCGCGGCACGGAACGTCGGGTCGCTGACCAGATTGGTCGCATAGGCCGACGCCGAAAGCGAATTCCCGGCCATCCGGAGCGTGAATTTCGAGAGGTCGAGTTCGGTCTTATCCGCCACGCCGCCGGGATTGGCGATCCGGACGTCGATGTTTATGCCGTCCACCGCCTTGGGCAGCGACGAGTACTGGAAGCTGCCGTTGCGCACCTCCGTCCTAAGCTCGAACGCCGGAAGCGCCGCGCCGCGCATTTCGCCGCGCGCCCAGAGCGCCATCGAAAGTTCGCCGCCGGCCGCAAGATTGCGGAAGTCGCGGGTATAGAAGGCCGGAACGAGCGAAAGCACGTCCTTGAACTGCACCTTGTCGCAGCCGGCCGTGACATCCATGGCCACGGCGTCGTCTTTCAGCTCCACCCAGCCGTCGAGACCTACCTCGATGGCGTTCAGGCGCAGTTTGTTCTGCGAGAAGGTAAAACGGCTGTTAGCCAGATCGGCCGCAATCACCGCATCCAGCTCCGCTTCGGCGCCGCTGAGCATCGGAATACCGCCCGAAACCAGCCGCATGCCCTTGGCCGTCAGCCGCAGGTCGAGGTCGGTCTGGTCGGCCGACATGTCGCCCCGCAGGCGAAGCGACAGAGGTGCGGTCGAGAAGCGCATGCCCGTCGAATCGTCCTCGTAACGGATCGCCGCGTCGCTGATCCTGAAGTCGCGGACCGAAAGGCGGAACGACGAAGGTTCCGCATCGGCGGGGGGCTCCTCTTCGCCCTGAGCCTCTTCCGAAGCCTTCACAACGTCCCAGTTCACCCTGCCGTCGGCGAGTTTGTGCGCATGAAGCGCAGGCTCCGAAAGGATGATCTTCGTCACCTCAAACCCCTCGTCGCCGAAAAGCGACATCACATTCACGACCACCGAAATCCGCTGCGCGGCGACGATCGTATCGCCCGCAAAAGGCTCCTCGCCCACCAGCGTCAGTCCCTTCAGATCGAGCGAAGCACGGGGAAAATGGCGCAACAGGCTGATGTCCAGCTTCTCGAAATCGAGCCGCGCATCGAGCATCGCATTGGCCTCACGCTTCACAATCTCGGCGATCTTGCCCCGCAGCACCATCGGCGCCACCAGAGCGATCACCAGCACGACGGCCACCACGATGGCCGCAATCTTCACGAATTTTTTCATCACTTATCTGTTTTAAAGGCGAAAACCGTGGTTTCCACCTCTTCGAATCCGACTTTGCGATAAAGCGCCCTAGCGGCTTCGCGCGCCGGGTTCGACGTCAGCATCACCTTCCCGGCGCCGATGCGGGCCGCATGCGCCACGGCAGCGCGCACCAGCGCATCGCCCGCGCCGCAGCCGCGTGCCGCGCCGTCCACCACGACGTCCTCGATCCATGCCTTGCGCCCCGAAGGCGCATCGTACCACGCCAGCGTCAGCACCCCGACGATCCGTTCCCCGGCCACGGCGGCCAGCAACGCCCCGGTTTCGCTTCCGGCCACACGCCGCAACACCTCGCGGGAGGGCGCGCCCAGCCGCGGCGAAAGCTGCGGCATCAGCCGCGCGAACGCCTCTTCGAGCGCATCCGAGACTTGGGTTATCCGTCGTATCTCAACCGTCATAACATCCGATTTTCGGGCAAAGTTAATCTTTTTTTCACAACAGCTCCGCCGATCACCCTCGCCGGAGTCCGCAGAGCCGCAATTTACTCAACAAAGTTAATATTTTCGTCCGAATCTTTGGGGCATGTCTCGAAAAAAGATTACTTTTGCGTCGCATCGGTTCCCGAAACGCCCCGGAAGGGCGCGGGGATTAAAAGGGAATGCCGTGAAATCCGGCAACAGTTCCCGCTGCTGTAAGTTACGCAACATGTTCCGGCACTCTTTGGCCACTGTCCTCCGGGACGGGAAGGCGCCGGAACGGTAACGAGTCAGAAGACCTGCCGCATGCCGTTCAACCAATATGCACCCTGCGGAGAATGGGGCGCAGCAGACCGTCGCCGACACCGGCATCCGACACGTCAGCCCGTACCAACCGCAGTCATTTGAAAGCCGATGAAACGCGTTTTACGACATATGGCGGTTTTATGCGCCGGCGCAGGATTCTGCTGCGCCTGCATGGACTACGGACCGCTGCATGAAGAGCCGTTCGCGCAGTCGCAGCGCGGCGTGTTCATCACGTGCGAGGGCAACTTCGGCTGGGACAACGCTTCGCTGTCATTCTACGATCCGGCGGCACGGAGCGTCGAAAACGAAATCTTCATCCGCGCGAACGGCATGAAACTGGGCGACGTCGCCCAGTCGATGACCCTCCACAAAGGACGCGGATACGTCGTGGTGAACAATTCGGGCGCGGTCTATGTCATCGACCCGGCGACTTTCCGCGTCACGGGAGTGATCGAAGGGGTCGTCTCGCCGCGTTACATCCACTTCCCCAACGACACGACGGCCTATATCACCGACCTTTACGATCCGCGCATCACGGTCGTGGATTCCCGCAGCAACCGTATCCGCGGCCGGATTCCGATGAACGGCCACAAATCGACCGAACAGATGGTGCAGTGGGGCGACGAAGTGTTCGTAAACTGCTGGTCGTACGACGACAAGATTCTGGTCGTGGACGCCGCACGCGAAACGCTGGTGGACTCGATCGAGGTCGGGCCGCAGCCTTCGTCGCTGGTCCTCGACCGCTTCGGCAAACTCTGGACCGTCACCGACGGACGCACCGCAGGCATTCCGGCGGCGCTCTACCGCATCGACGCCGCCACGCGCCGCGTCGAGCAGACCTATACGTTCGCCGCGGGCGACCATCCCTCGTCGGTCACCCTCAACGGCACGCGCGACACGCTCTACTTCATCAACCGCGACGTCTGGCGCATGCGGGTCGACGCCGAGGAGCTGCCCGTCACGCCGTTCCTGCCCTATACGCAGACCACCTATTACGAAGTGGCGGTCGATCCGCTGACCTCGGAGGTCTACGTGGCCGACGCCATCGACTACGTCCAGCACGGCGTGGTCTACCGCTTCACGGCGCGGGGCGCGGCCGTCGACACGATACGCGTCGGCATCACCCCCGGATCGTTCTGTTTCAAACCGTAAAAAACATTCGAAGAAGATGAAAAAATACGCATTCCCTCTGGCGGCTCTTCTGCTGGCCGCCTGCAACTCCGGCGAAGAGATCACGACCACGCAGACGGACGAACCCGTGGCCCGGATTCTCGAATACACTCCCGCACCGGGACAGTTCATCAACGAAGAGGCGCGCTCCGGCGGCGCGTTCGACAACGTGGATACGCCGGAGAAAGCCTGCCGGTACGCCGCCGCGCGTTTCGCCGAGAACAACTGGGTTTCGCTCGGCGGATGGGGCGGATACCTCGTCGCGGCATTCGCCGAGCCGGTACCCAACACGGGCGGTTACGACCTTTACGTCAAGGGCAACGCCATGAACACCTCGTCCGAGCCGGGCGTCGTCTGGGTCATGCAGGACGCCAACGGCAACGGAATGCCCGACGACACGTGGTACGAGCTGAAAGGCAGCGAGTACGACAACGCCGCAACGATCCGGGGATATGCGGTCACCTACACGCCGCTCGCCGACGGCTCCGCCGCATGGACCGACGACCGGGGCGGCAGCGGCACGATCGACCGGATGGACGAACATACGCAGGCCTCCTACTGCCCGGCATGGATCGAGCCTGCCGACCTGAAATTCACGGGCACGCGGCTGCGCGACAATGTCGAACAGGCCGACGGACAGTGGAGACCTCAGGCGTTCGCATGGGGCTACGCCGACAACTTTTCGACGGTGGACCGGATCGGCACGACCAACCGCCTGCGCATCAGCGACGCCGTGACGGCCGACGGCTCGCCCGCCAACCTGCAGCAGATCGACTTCATCAAGGTGCAGACGGGCGTGAACGCCAAAGCCCCGCTGATCGGCGAGATTTCGACCGAAGTGTGCGGCATCGGCTGCTACCGGACCGTAACCAAACGCAACTGACCGCGTGCTGCGCACCGCGACGATACTCCTCTGCCTGACCTGCGCCCTGCCCGCCGCGGCGCAGCGTGACTCGACGGCCCGCACCATCGCCATCGAGTCGGTCGATATTTCGGGACGCCGCCCGATGAAGGAGATCGGCGTGCAGCGCACCGAGCTGGACACGCTCGTCCTGCGCGAAAACATCACCGCATCGCTGGCCGACGCGCTGGCGACGGGTTCGACCATCTTCATCAAATCCTACGGCCGCGCAACGCTCGCGACCGCCTCGTTCCGCGGCACGGCGCCCTCGCACACGCAGGTGACGTGGAACGACATGAAGGTCAATTCGCCGATGCTCGGACAGGTCGATTTTTCGCTGATACCCGCCTATTTCATCGACGACGCGACGATCTATCACGGAGCCAGCTCGGTGGGCGTCACCGGCGGCGGGCTGGGCGGCGCGGTGACGCTGGCGACCAAAGCCCCTGCGGAGCAGGGATTGGGGCTGCGTTACGTGCAGGGCATCGGGTCGTTCGCCACGTTCGACGAATTCCTGCACCTGACCTACGGCGGCGCGCGGTGGAGCAGTTCGACGCGCGTGCTCTACAGTACCTCGGACAATGATTTCCGCTTCCGCAACTACAACTCGAAAGAGTTCGTCACCGACGACAACGGCCAAATCGTCGGCGAATATTACCCCCTGCAGCGCAACCGCAACGGCGGATTCCGCGACCTGCACGTCATGCAGGAGCTTTATTACACCACGCGCGGCGGCGACCGTTTCTCGCTGGCGGCATGGTACCTCGACTCGCACCGCGGACTGGCGATGCTCACGTCCGACCGCAACAAAAGCAAACAGAAGAAGAATACGCAGGACGAACGCACGCTGCGGGCCGTGGCAGGCTGGGAGCGGCTGCGCCACGGACTGAAACTCGGCGCACGCGCGGGTTACACCTACACCGATCTGCGCTACCTGCTCAAGCAGGATCCCGAAGGCAAAGGGCGGTTCGTCGTCAATACCGACGCCCGGAGCCGCATCCACACGCTCTTCGCCAAGGCCGAAGCCGAATATGCGCTCGGCGAGAAGTGGCTCTTCTCGGCCAACGCCGCCCTCCACCAGCACCGGGTGCGCAGCGGCGACCTCTCGGTGATCGGCAACAACGGCCTGCGGGCCGATACGCTCTACCGGCAGGAGCGGTTCGAACTTTCGGCGTTCGCCGCCGTGAAATGGCGTCCCGTGCCGCGGCTGGGCGTCGCCGCCGACCTGCGGTGGGAGTTATACGGAGACCGTACGACGCCCGTCATCCCGGCGCTGTTCGCGGACTACGTGCTCTCGAAACGCGGCAGCGTGGTCGTCCGGGCTTCGGCCGCCCGCAACTACCGCTACCCTACGCTCAACGACCTCTACTTCCGCCCCGGCGGCAACAAGAACCTCAAACCCGAACGGGGCTGGACGTTCGACGCGGGCTTGGAAACGACGCTCAAAGGCGACGCCCGTTCGCTGCGCGCGTCGGCCACGGTGTTCGATTCGCGCATCGACGACTGGATACTCTGGATAGGCAGTCCCAAACTGGGTATCTACACCCCGATCAACATCCGCCGCGTCCACAGTTACGGCGTCGAAACCAAACTCTCGGCCGAAGCCGAGACTTCGGGCGGCTGGCGACTGCTCCTCGACGGCAATTTCGCATGGACCCGTTCGATCAACCGGGGCGATCCGTTCAGCCCGGCCGACGAATCGGTCGGCAAACAGCTCGTCTACATTCCCGTCTATTCGGCGGCCCTCACGGCGCGCGTCGAGTGGCGGCGGTGGGAGCTGACCTACAAATGGAACTGGTACAGCGAACGTTACACCATGTCGAGCAACGACCTCGGCGTCTTGGGCCGCGTGAAACCCTACTTCATGAGCGACCTCTCGCTCGAAAAGGGACTCGACTGCAAATGGGCGTCGTTCTCGCTCAAAGGCTGCATCCACAACCTGCTCAACGAGGAGTACGAATCGGTGCTTTCGCGCCCCATGCCGCGGCTCAACGTCTCCTTTTTCATCGGCATAACCCCCAAATTCGGCAAACGATGACGCTGCGTGAACAACTGCTCGAACTCACCGAGCCTAAATACATGAAATTCACCTCGGCGCTGATGCCGGGCGTCGAAAACGTGCTGGGCATACGCCTGCCCGTATTGCGCAGCATCGCCAAGGAGATCGCCGCCGGAGACTGGCGCGCATATCTGGCCGAAGTCGAGGATTTCTACTTCGAAGAGCGGATGCTGCAGGGGCTGGTGATCGGCTATGCCCGGTGCGAACCCGCCGAAAAACTCGCACACGTGGCCCGCTTCGTACCCAAGATCGACAACTGGGCCGTCTGCGACTGCTTCTGCTGGCGGCTCCGCGCCGCCGAGCGGCAGCCGATGTGGGAGTTCATACAACCCTATTTTCACGCGCAGGCCGAATACGACGTGCGTTTCGCCGTAGTCATGGGGTTGGGCAATTTCGTCGATGAACAGCACCTCGAAGCGTTTCTGCGGCAGCTCGACGGCATCCGCCACGAAGCCTACTACGCCCGCATGGCCGTGGCATGGGCGGTGTCGGTCTGCTACGTCAAATTTCCGCAGCGCACACACGCTTGGCTGGGAAGCTGCTCGCTGGACGACTGTACCTACAACAAATCGCTGCAGAAAATCATCGAGTCCTACCGCGTGAGCGACGCCGCGAAGCAGGAAATCCGGGCGATGAAACGCCGCCGGTAAAAAGCGTGCGCGGCTCCCGCGCAAAGCGCCGGAAATATCCGCCGTCCCCGCAGAAAAAGAGCCGGGGCGGCGCGTTTTTGCAAAATAATGCTACCTTTGTATAGAAAATCCGAAAACAAGGCCCTATGCGCAAACTGGTAATCATTCCGACCTACAACGAGAAGGAAAACATCTCGGCGATGATCGACAAGGTCTTTTCGCTGCCCGAACCTTTCGAACTGCTCGTCATCGACGACGGTTCGCCCGACGGGACGGCCGAAATCGTCAGGCAACGCCGGAAAGAGTTCCCCGAAACGCTTCATCTGCTGGAGCGCAGCGGCAAACAGGGGCTGGGAACGGCCTATCTGACGGGATTCCGCTGGGGACTGGACAACGGATTCGACTACATCTGCGAAATGGACTGCGACTTCTCGCACAATCCCGACGATCTGGTGCGGCTGTACGAAGCCG
>ERZ835051.1110-NODE-1110-length-29353-cov-3.166018_pt1 | contig 29353 bp, 23 predicted proteins | sample MGYA00519575_ERZ835051 | MGnify/ENA primary metagenome ERZ835051 (study PRJEB31850, sample SAMEA3708769) | human gut metagenome | biome: human gut; feature: human-associated habitat; material: faeces | place: China | collected 2014 ... | reverse complement strand
CGTCTCCTGGCCCTGGGGCCCTGTCTGGCCGCTTTCCGGGCTCTCTGCCTGCCCTGCCTCCGTTTCTTCCCGGACCGTTTCCCGTCCCGGGACCATTTCTGCCATCACCGGCATAGAGCCGCCGCCCAGGGCCATCACCCAGGATAGGAGAAGGGCGGCCGCCCGTTTTCCTGTTTTTTTCACGTTTCCACCATGTCCTCTCAAACCGTCATGATCTCCTTACAAAATATGGCCGGGACATGGATCTTTATGTATTTTTCGCAGCAGTCCTATCCGGATCTTTACAAGGCTGGATTGTTGCTTTTTTTCACGGATTCCCATAACACCTTCCGGGAAATTATGTTATAATGTCTGTGAAGCAGACATTATAACATCGCGCATCTGGTTTCTGCGTTCACCGCAGAAATCCGGGCGTAGGGATCTCCCGGAGGGGCTGCATCGGAAGGATGCAGCATAATATCTGCGGAGTGGATATTATATGCTTAATCGTATATTTTTATAAAAGAAATGAGGTACAAATCATGAGAACTGTTGGAACCGTATCCAGAGGCGTCAGATGCCCGGTTGTGAAAGAAGGAGACGATCTGATCCGGATCGTGACAGAGGCTATCGCCGATATGGGAAAAGAAGAACATATCACATTTCATGAAAAGGACATCGTAGCTGTAACAGAGGCCGTAGTGGCCAGGACCCAGGGCAATTATGCCAGTACAGATGACATTGCGAAGGACTGCCGCACAAAATTTGGCTGCGATACCATCGCTGTCACCTTCCCGATCTTAAGCCGGAACCGGATCGCCATCTGCTTAAAAGGCATTGCCAAGGCGTTTAAGAAGGTTTATATCCTGATGAGCTATCCTTCCGATGAAGTAGGCAACCACCTGTTTGATATGGATATTCTGGATGACAGCGGCGTAAATCCCTACACAGACGTGCTGTCTCTGGATGAATACCGTAAGGCATTCGGCTATGTGAAGCACCCCTTCACAGGCGTTGACTATGTAGAATACTACAAGGGTCTGATTGAAGAGGAAGGCGCAGAAGCTGAAATCGTATTCGCAAACCACCCCGAAGCAATCGTAAAGTATACAAAGAACGTGCTGTGCTGTGATATTCACAACAGAGAACGCTCCAAACGCCGTATTCTGGCAAAGGGCGGCGAAAAGGTTCTGACACTGGCAGAAATCCTGAACGCACCCGTAAACGGCAGCGGCTACAATGCAGAGTACGGTCTGCTTGGCTCCAATAAGGCAACAGAAACAACCATCAAGCTGTTCCCTAAGAACGCACAGGAGGTTGCAGAAAAAATCCAGAAGGAAATCATCGCACGCACCGGCGTAAAGGTAGAGGCTATGGTTTATGGCGACGGCGCATTCAAGGATCCCGTTGGTAAGATTTGGGAGCTGGCTGACCCCGTTGTCGGCGCAGGCTATACAGATGGTCTGAACGGTCTGCCCAATGAGCTGAAGCTGAAATATCTGGCAGATAACGATTTCGCTGACCTGAACGGCGATGCACTGGCAGATGCAATCAAGAATGCAATTAAGGCAAAAGAAGCAAATCTGAAGGGACAGATGGCATCCGAAGGTACCACACCTCGCCGCCTGACAGACCTGATTGGTTCCCTGTGTGACCTGACAAGTGGTTCCGGTGATAAGGGTACCCCTATCGTTCTGGTTCAGAATTACTTCAATAACTACGCAAACTAAGCAAGTCTGATAAGCGGATAAGTAAGATAAGTAAAATGAAAAGGAGTATCGGGAGATACTCCTTTTTTTCGCAGGAAGGGTTTTTATTCAGAAAGGAGAAGGCTGATGGGTTTACCTGTTGCAACATTGAAAAAGGGCGAAGGACGCATGCTTAAGGCAGGCGGTCTTTGGGTATTTGATAATGAAATTGCCGCCGTAACAGAGGATGCGGTCAATGGCGAGCTGATTATGGTAGAGGATTTTGACGGCTATCCCATGGGGACAGGCTTTTATAACAGCAATTCCAAAATTACCATTCGTATGATGAGCAGAAATAAGGATGCGGTGATTGATGAGGCATTTCTGCGCGCCAGAGTAGAGGCGGCATGGAATTACCGCAAACGGACGGTGGATATTTCCTCCTGCCGTGTTATTTTCGGGGAAGCGGATTTTCTGCCCGGTCTGGTTGTGGATAAATTCTCCGATGTGCTTGTGGTACAGTCTCTTGCGATGGGGATTGACCGCATGAAGGAAACGATTCTGCGCCTGCTCATCGAAGCTATGCTGGAGGACGGCATCCATATCCGCGGCGTGTATGAACGCAGTGATGCGAAGGTGCGCAGGCAGGAGGGCATGCAGCCTTGGAAGGGCTTCCTCAGCGAACCCTTTGATACCAAGGTGCAGATTGTGGAAAACGGCGTAAAATATATCGTTGATGTGGAGGAAGGGCAGAAAACCGGCTTTTTCCTTGACCAGAAGTATAATCGACTGTCCATTCATAAAATTTGTCAGGGAATGGATGTGCTGGACTGCTTTACCCATACAGGCTCCTTTGCGCTGAATGCAGGCATTGCAGGGGCAAAAAGCGTGCTGGGGATTGATGCAAGCCAGCTTGCGGTGGATCAGGCAACGGAGAATGCCAAGCTGAATGGCTTGCAGGAGGTTGTGAAATTTCAGTGCGAGGACGTGTTTGCGCTGCTGCCCAGACTCGAAGCAGAGGGCAGAAAATTCGATGTGATTATTCTGGATCCTCCTGCCTTTACAAAGTCCAGAAGCTCTGTCAAGAATGCGGTTAAGGGCTATCGCGAAATCAACCTGCGTGCCATGAAGCTGCTGAAGGACGGCGGATTTCTGGCAACCTGCTCCTGCTCGCATTTTATGACCTATGAATTGTTCACCCAGACCATCGGGCAGGCGGCAAAGAATGTGCATAAACGCCTGCGTCAGGTGGAATATCGCCATCAGGCACCCGATCACCCGATTCTCTGGGCGGCAGAGGAATCCTATTATCTGAAATTCTATATTTTTCAGGTTATGAATCAGCCTTAATGCGGCGATAAAAAAAGAATGAAGGGCTTTTTCTTTTTGAGAGATGGAAGATTATGTGAACCTATGGCAGATATGAACAGAAGAATGTGACTGTGGAAAACGTGGATAAATTCCACGTTTTATCCACAATAAAAATCCTTGAAACGTAAGTTTTCCACAAGGTTATTCACAATATCCACAGGTTGTGCAAAAAAAATTTGTGGAAAAATGGAGAGGAATGTCGTTTTTTGTGGAAATTTGAAAAGCCTGAGAATCCGCCGTTTCTGCTTCTGCGGAAAAAGTATCCGATTCCATAAATCAGATTATGGAAACGAAAGCAGAAAAAGCCTACAACCCTTTTTTGATGCTCTTGCGAAAAAAATCGAAAATTCAAATATTTTTTTCAAAAGAAAGAAGGATTTTACGAAATAACGGAGAATATAACAAATAAACAAGAAATCCATTTTGATTACTTTTGAATCTCATCGGCGCGGTGCCGATTGGATATATGTTTTTGATTCTCTGAGAAGATGAGAGAATCCCGAAGGGAGTTGTTAGTATGCGTTATAACATTATTGGGAAAAACATCGATGTATGGGACAAAACAAAGGAAATGGTAGAAAAGAAGATGGATCGAATTGCCAAGCTGTTCCCTGCGGACACAGAGGCAACCATCACATTAAGCTTGGAAAAACAGGTTGCTACGGTGGAAGTAACCATTCCTATGAATAAAAGGTATGCACGGGCAGAGGTGCAGGATGCGGACATGACAGCCGCTATGGATAAAACGGTGGATATTCTGGAGGGGCAGGTTGTCCGTTATAAAAAACGGATGCGCACCAAAATCAGAAACGGCGCAGATGCCTATGCGGCAGAATATGCGGCAATTCTGGTGCCTGAGGAAAGTCTGGATGACGAGCCTCTGGTAAAAATCGAGAAGGTAAAGCGTTTTGCCGTAAAGCCTATGGATGCGGAAGAGGCTGTTATGGAAATGGAATTGGTAGGGCATAGCTTCTTTGTATTCCGCGATGCGGAGACAGACGAGGTAAGTGTGGTTTATAAGAGAAAGAACGGCACCTACGGTCTGATTGAGCCCGAATATTAAAAATAAGTTGAAATCAGGATTTTGACTTGCTGAAGCAGAAAAATAAACAGACGAGTTCCTGAGCCTTAGACCGAAAGGTCTAAGGCTTTTCTTATGAAGAAAGAGGGAGAACGATGGACAGAAAACGATTTAAGAAGCAGGTAGCGTTTATTCTGGAGGCGGACAAGGAGAAGAATATTCTCAGGCAGACGCACTTGAGCGGGCACGGCAGAAGGGAAAATGATGCCGAGCATGCGTGGCACATGGCGATGATGATTTATCTGCTGAAGGAATACGCAAATGCGGAATTTGACCTTGCGAAAACGATGATGATGGCGCTGATTCATGATATTGTGGAGATTGATGCAGGGGACACCTATGCCTACGATACGGCAGGGCTGGCAACGCAGGCGGAACGGGAGGAAAAGGCGGCAGAGCGGATTTTCGGCTTACTGCCCGATGACCAGAGAGATGAGCTGCGCGGATTATTTGAAGAATTTGAAGCGAATGAAACACCAGAGGCAAGATTTGCGCATGTGATGGATAATTTTCAGCCGCTGCTGCTGAATAATGCCAATGACGGTGGAGATTGGCGTGCGCATAGGGTGAGCCGCAGTCAGGTCTGGGGGAGACAGGCGAAAACGGAATTGGGTTCGGCGGAAATTTGGGAATATACAAGAGAGCTGATTGAGGAAAACATTCGGAAAAAGAATATCAAAGAGGATAAATAAGTCAAAAAATGCACTACGATTTCGTAGTGCATTTTTTGGTATCAGAGCTCTTTTTTCAGCCAAGGCTTTAAACGATAGAAGAAAATGGAAAGAAGGGCGGAAAGTGTCCAGCCGAAGGGCCATGCCATCCAGATGCCGGTTGCGCCGAGACCAAGCCCTTTTGCAAAGAGAAACGCCAACGCCACACGCAGGAAGAGGTCGGTGAATGTGGTTGTCATGAAATAGAGCATGGCACTGCCACCGCGCAGCACCCCATCACACATGACCTTAATCGTTACGATGAAATAGAAGGGGGTGACGATGTGCATATAGTCTACACCTGCCTGAATTGCGGCAGCACTGCTTTCATCCAGAAACAGCCCCATGGCGGTGCGGCCGAAGAAGAAATAGAACAGGAAAAACGGTACGCAGACCAGAATACCGAGGAGCGTCCCTGCCCGAAAGCCTTCGGAAATCCGTTCCTTTTTATCTGCGCCGAGGTTCTGAGCGGTGAAGGAGGAAACGCCGTTGGACAGGGTTGTCATACAGGTGACGGCAAAGGTATTCAGCTTCTGGCAGGCAGAAAAGCCAGCAACAACGGCAGAGCCATAGCTATTGACGGCAGACTGCACGAAAAGATTCCCGATGGAAACAAAGCACTGCTGCAAAATACTTGGAATGGCGACGATGGTAACCTGTACAAGCATTTCTGCGGAAAATTTTGCATACGGCTCGGTGCTTCTTAATTGCTTGATGCGATGCAACAGCGTAAGAAAGGCGAGCACGGATGCCGCGCCCTGTGCGGCGAAGGTTGCCCATGCAACACCGGCAACGCCCATTTTCAGCCAGACCACGAAGAAAATATCCAGAAGAATATTACTTATGGAGGAGCCGATGAGGAAATACAGCGGCGTACGGCTGTCCCCCAGAGAGGTGAAGATGCCGTTGCAGATATTATAAAGATACAGGAACAAAAACCCATAGATATAGATATGCAGATAGAGTTTGGCATCGGCGAAAACATCGGCAGGGGTGCGGATGAGGCGAAGCATGGCACTTCCGCCGAAAATGCCGACAAGCGTCAGAACCACGCTGACCGCAATGCAGGCGCAGAAGATGGTGCAGATAGCCGTTTTGAGTGCGCTGTATTTTTTTGCCCCGAACAGGCGGGAAACCACAACGGCACAGCCGATATTGCTGCCAACGGCAACTGCCATGAAAATCATAGTGATGGGGTGGGATGCACCGACTGCCGCAAGCGCGGCTTCACCGATGAACTGCCCGGCAATGATGCTGTCTGCAATTTGATAAACCTGCTGAAAGGCAACACTCAGCAGCATGGGAATGGAAAACATCCAGAGCATTTTTCGGCTGCTGCCCCGGGTTAAATCTGTAATCAACAAAGTCATCTCCAATCTGAATTTTTGGTGGGTATCATTTTGTTATATTTTTGTCATTTTACCTTCTTTAGACAGTATACTCTTTTTTTTGAGAAAAGAAAGCAAAAAGCAAAAGAATTTTTGGGGAGAGTGTCACTCGCCAAGGGGCTTGGATTGTGGTATCATAACAGGGAAATTGAGAAGAAAAAGCAAAGGGGTTTTGTGTATGGCAAAATTATATTTCAGATACGGCGTGATGGGCAGCTCCAAATCGGCACAGGCACTCATTACGAAATTCAACTACGAGGAACAGGGGATGCGCGTCTGGCTGATTAAGCCTGCGGCAGATACGCGCTATGGCGCAGATAAGGTACATTCTCGCATCGGGCTGGAGCAGCCTGCGGATGTGATTGACGATGATATGGATTTATATGAAGTTTTCCGTGACAGAGAACGGGAATTTTATGATGTGATTATTGTGGATGAGGCACAGTTTTTACAGCCTGCCCATGTGGAGCAGCTACGGGAGATTGTGGATTATTACAATGTGCCTGTGTTCTGCTTTGGACTGCGGACAGATTTTCGGACAAGATTGTTCCCCGGCAGTGCAAGGCTGTTTGAGTTGGCAGATTCCGTGACGGAGCTGAAAACGGTCTGCACCTGTGGCGGAAAGGCTATGGTGAACGCAAGAATTGATGCGGAGGGCAGAGTTGTTACCGAAGGGGAGCAGTTCCTTCTGGGGGGCAACGAAAGCTATCGTCCGATGTGCTATAAATGCTGGAAGAAGGCGGCGCTTGAGTCGAAATCAGAGAAATAAAGCAGAAGCGGAACAAAATGCGCTGTTTTTCGTCAGAAGAATAGTGGTATTGAGAAAAAATGTGAAATTTATATAAAGATTTCTTAAAACTTTTTGAACATCCCCTGAAATGCGCAAGTTTTCCTTGTGTACGGGGGTGTTCTTCTGCTATACTATAATAATGTAAAAGTGTGCCTATCGAGTGGCTGTCTGCTTTCGGCACATGTGAGAAAAGAAAAATGAGGTGAACCAAATGGGTTTCTTGGAAAAAATATTTGGGAACTACAGTGAAAAGGAAATCAAGAAAATCAAGCCCATCGTGGCGAAGATTGAAGCACTGGGCCCCCAGTATGAAAACCTTTCGGATGAAGAGCTGAGAGGAAAGACACAGGAATTTAAGGATCGTCTGGCAAAGGGCGAAACACTGGATGATATTCTGCCGGAGGCGTATGCGGTGGTAAGAGAGGCGGCTTCCCGTCCCAATGTGCTGAATATGAAGCATTTCCCCGTACAGCTGATGGGCGGCATCGTGATGCATCAGGGACGTATTGCCGAGATGAGAACAGGTGAAGGTAAAACACTGGTGGCAACACTGCCTGCATATCTGAATGCGCTGGAGGGCAAGGGCGTACATGTGGTTACGGTCAATGACTACCTGGCACAGCGTGACTCTGACTGGATGGGTGAGGTATTCCGTTTCTTAGGGCTGAGCGTGGGCTGCATCCTGAACGGGATGGACAACAACGAACGCCGCGCGGCGTATGCCTGCGATATTACCTATGGTACAAACAATGAGTTCGGCTTTGACTACCTGCGTGACAACATGGTAGTACGAAAGGAAAACATGGTGCAGAGAGACCTGCATTATGCCATCATCGACGAGGTTGACTCTGTTCTGATTGACGAAGCCAGAACACCCCTGATTATTTCCGGCAGCGGTTCCAAGTCCACGGATTTGTATCGCGTGGCAGATCTGTTTGTTAAAAAACTGAAAAAGGGTCGTATTTTAAATGAGGATGAGGCAATGAATGCCCTTCTGAAGGAGGAAATTCAGGAGGAAGGCGACTTCGTTTTGGATGAAAAGGCGAAATCCGTTGTGCTGACGCAGGAAGGTGTTGCAAAGGCGGAAAAATATTTCTCCGTGGACAACCTTTCCGATCCCGAAAATCTGGAACTGCAACATTATATCAACAATGCTTTGAAGGCAAACTATAACATGCATCTGGATAAGGATTATGTGATTCATGAGGGCGAAATCGTTATCGTTGATGAATTTACGGGGCGTATGATGCCGGGCAGACGCTATTCCGACGGTCTGCATCAGGCAATCGAGGCGAAGGAAAACGTACAGGTGCGCAGAGAGAGCAAAACTCTGGCAACGATTACCTTTCAGAACTATTTCAATAAATATGCTAAGAAATGCGGTATGACAGGTACGGCGAAAACGGAGGAAGAAGAATTCCGTAATATCTATGGGATGGACGTTGTGGAAATTCCCACAAACCGTCCTATACAGAGAAAGGATCTGGATGATGTTGTGTATCGTACCGAGGCGGGCAAATTCCGCGCAGTGGTAAGAGATATTATTGCGGCACACGAAAAGGGACAGCCGGTACTGGTTGGTACGGTTACAATCGAAAAATCCGAAACACTGAGCAAGCTGCTGAAGATGGAGGGCGTGAAGCATCAGGTGCTGAATGCGAAGTACCACGCACAGGAAGCGGAAATCGTTGCACTGGCAGGGCAGATGGGCGCAGTTACGATTGCGACAAACATGGCCGGTCGTGGTACGGACATTAAGCTGGGCGAAGGCGTTGCAGAGCTGGGTGGCTTGAAAATCATCGGTACGGAACGTCATGAATCCAGACGTATTGATAACCAGCTGCGTGGGCGTGCCGGTCGTCAGGGTGACCCCGGCGAATCCCGTTTCTATATCTCTCTGGAGGATGACCTGATGCGTCTGTTTGGCTCCGAAAAGACAATGAAGCTGGTAGATGCGATGGGCATGACAGAGGACGAGCCGATTGAAGCAGGGATGCTTTCTAAGGCAATTGAAAATGCACAGAAGAAGGTAGAGGGCAACAACTTTGCCATTCGTAAACACCTTCTGGAATATGACCAGGTCATGAATGAGCAGAGAGAAATCATTTATGGCGAAAGAAAACGCGTGCTTTACGGTGAAAACCTGAGAGACAGCATTGTCGGCATGATTGGCGCGGTTGTGGAACGCACGGTGGACGCACACATGAGCGATGATCAGCTGCCTGAGGAATGGGATATGGCGGCATTCAGCGAATCTCTGAGTGCAATTATTCCTGTCGGCAAGGTGAATATCAAGGATGAAGCGCTGCCTCAGATGACAAAGGATAAGCTGAAGGAAACCCTGACAAAGCTGGGCAATCAGCTGTATGAAATGAAGGAAAAGGAAATCGGTCAGGGACAGGCTGAGGGCGAAGAACGCATGCGTGAGCTGGAGCGCGTGGTGATGCTGCGCGTGATTGACCAGAAATGGATGGATCATATTGATGATATGGATCAGATGCGTCAGGGGATTGGGCTGCATGCTTATGCACAGAGAGACCCTCTGACAGAATATAAATTTGCGGCGTATGATATGTTCGAGGAAATGAGCAATCATATTCAGGAGGATACGCTGAAGATTCTTTACCGCGTGCGTATCCAGACAGAGGTGAAGCAGGAGGAACCGCCGAAGCAGATGTTCACCAATAAGGATGATTCTGCGGTAAAGCAGCCGAAGAAGCGCGCTGATGAAAAAATCGGCAGAAACGACCCCTGCCCCTGCGGCAGCGGCAAGAAATATAAGCAGTGCTGCGGCAGAAACGTGTAAAGAAAGCGTTATCAAGCGGCTGTGCAAGGTGGAAGCTTGCTTACGCAGATGCACAGGTATTTTGCAGCATTTGGGACAGAAAGAGGGAAACAAATGGGAGAAAAAAAGCAATATCGGCTACAGATGGATTTCCCTTTTTATACCCAGAGAATGACGCAGGAAACATGGAAGGAGGAGGGCTTTTCCTCCTTCTCTGAGGCGGACAGCTGGACCTTTCGCAGCTGCGGTATTGCCTCCTTGCGTATGATATTGGAGGGCCTTGGCAAGCAGGTGGAGCGCCATGGCACAATGATTGCAAAGGGTGTTGCGGCAGGTGCCTATAAAGAAGGTGTCGGCTGGATTCACTGGGGGCTGGCGAAGCTTGCGGCGGATTACGGCATTTACGGCGAGGCACTGCGCGAAAAAACAGCAGAGGACTTAAAGCAGGAGCTGGATGCAGGGCATCCCTGCATGGTTTCTGTGGCACCCCTTTTTCAAGGGGGCAAGCCCAAGCCGGACGGCAGCGGTGTTTACGGGAAAAGCGGACATTTGGTGCCTGTGCTTGGCTATGAGACCGAGGACGGCAGACTGACAGCCTTTCTGGTGCATCATCCGTCTGCCTTTTTGGAGCAAAACAAGCCGAATTGGTGGGTGCCGATAGAAGATTTTTCGGCCTCCTTCGGCGGCAATTTCATTCGATTTTCAACGGAAAATTTTTCCGAGGAAGATAAATAGGACAAACTGTCTTTGGTGGCAAGCCCAAGCCGCAGGATGCTTTGTCAACTAATAAATCAATTCTATTTTCATTATGAAGGAGATGATTTTTTATGTTCGAGTTAGAACAGATCCGTCTGGGCCTTTCTGCTTATGACGAAAAATTAAAGGAAATGGGGGCTTCACTTTGACGTCGCTGGCGCGAAGGAGAAGATAAACGAATTAGAAGAGCTTTCCGCAGACCCCGATTTCTGGAATGATCTGGAAAAGAGCCAGAAAACATTGCAGAAGCTGAAAGCACTGAAAAATAAGGTCGGCAAATATGAAGGCCTTGTAACAACCTACGAGGACATTCTGACACTCATCGAAATGGGCATCGAGGAGCAGGATGACAGCGTATATGAAGAAGTAAAGGAAATGAACGATTCCTTCCTTGCGGAATACGAGGCACTGCGCATTGCAACGATGCTCGATGGCGAATATGACCGCAACAATGCCATTGTTACCCTGCATGCGGGGACAGGCGGCACAGAGGCGTGTGACTGGACAAATATGCTTTTCCGCATGTATTCCAGATGGGCGCAGAAGGAAGGCTTCGAGGTGGAGGTACTGGATATGCTGGACGGCGATGAAGCCGGACTGAAATCTGTTACTATTCAGGTAAACGGCGAAAATGCCTATGGCTATCTGAAATCCGAGAAGGGGATTCACCGTCTGGTGCGTGTGTCTCCCTTCGACAGCGCAGGCAGACGGCAGACCTCTTTTGCGTCCTGCGATGTTATGCCTGAAATTGAGGATGATACGGAAATTGAAATCAAGCCGGATGATATCCGTATTGATACCTACAGAGCCAGCGGTGCAGGCGGTCAGCACATCAACAAGACCTCATCTGCAATCCGTATCACACACTTCCCTACGGGGGTTGTGGTATCCTGTCAGGAGGAGAGAAGCCAGTTTGCCAATAAGGATAAGGCATTCAAAATGCTGAGAAGTAAGCTGCTTGCCCTCAAGATTGAGGAGCAGATGCAGAAGCTGGCGGAAATCCGTGGGGATGTAAAGGAAATCGGCTGGGGCAGCCAGATTCGTTCCTACATCTTTATGCCCTATACTCTGGTAAAGGATCACCGGACAGGCGAGGAAACCGGTAAGGTGGACGCGGTGATGGATGGTGAGATTGATAACTTTATCAGCGCATATCTGGCATGGATTCACAGCTGATTTTCCGGAGGGAAGAGCCTTGAAAGAGATTATCATTACCAAAAACGAGGAAAATCAAAGGCTGGACAAGTTTCTGCTGAAATATATGAATAAGGCCTCCAAGGGCTTTATTTATAAAATGCTGCGGAAAAAACGCATCAAATACAACGGCGGTAAGGCAGAGGGAAACGAACTGCTTCGGGCAGGGGACACCCTCAGGCTTTACCTCGCCGAGGAAACGATGCAGTCCTTTATGGAGGAAAAAACGGTGCCTGCGGCAAAAAGGCATTTTGGCATTGTGTATGAGGATGACGAGATTCTGGTGGTTTCCAAGCCGGCAGGACTGCTCACACATCCCGAAAAAAGCAGTGATACCGATACGCTGATTGATCAGGTGCTTTATTATCTTTATCAGAAGGGGCAGTATACCCCTGCGGCGGAGAGCAGCTTTACCCCGGCACTCTGCAACCGACTGGATAGAAACACAAGCGGCATCGTGATTGCGGGGAAAACCCTGCAGGGCGTGCAGGCGGTGAATGAAATCATTCGCAGCCGCAAGCTGAATAAGTTTTATCTGACACTGGTTGCAGGGGAAATACATGAGGCGGGCGAAATTACCGCCTATCTGACGAAGGATGCAGAAAAGAATCAGGTGCGCATTTCCAAACGGGAGGGAAGCGGCGCAAGAACGATGACGAAATATCGTCCGCTTGCACATGCAAAGGGCTATACCCTTCTGGAAATTCAGCTGATTACGGGTAAGACGCATCAGATTCGTGCCCACATGCAGGCAATCGGGCATCCCGTTGCAGGTGACAGAAAATACGGCTCGGAAGCGACAAATCGAAAATTCCGAGAGGAATATGCCCTTTCCAATCAGTTCTTACATGCCCTTCGGGTGGAATGGAAGGAACAGGAGGGTCCTCTGGGCTATCTTTACGGAAAGGAAATGACGGCTCCTCTGCCGAAGCAGCTGCAGGAAATCTGCGATGGTCTGTTTGGCAGGGCAGAATAAAAGAAACAACATGAAGGAGGAGAGAAGATGAAAGCCATTATTTTGGCGGCGGGCTATGCCACAAGATTATATCCGCTGACATTGCATACGCCGAAGGCTTTGCTCCCCATTGGCAAAAAACCAATCATTGATCATATTGTAGAGAAGATGAATACCGTAAAAGAGCTGGATGCGATTTATGTGGTTTCCAATGATAAATTCGCAGAGCAGTTTGCGGACTGGGCAAAAACGGCGAAAAGCCGCGTACCCATTACCGTTCTGAATGACGGCACAACAGATGATTCCAATAAGCGCGGCGCAATCGGGGATATTTCCTTTGTGATTGACGAAATGCAGATTGCGGATGACCTGATGGTAATTGCAGGAGATAATTTCTTCACCTATTCGCTGAAGGAATATGTGGATTTCTTCCATGAAAAGAACCGCGACTGTGTGTGCGTGAAGGTCTGGGAGGACGAGGCGGCGCTGAGCCAATTCGGCATTGCCCTTCTGGATGAAAACGGAAGGGTGCTGGATATTGAGGAAAAGCCCGCAAAGCCCAAATCCAATACGGTTGTATTCGCCGCATACCTCTATAAGAAAGAAACCGTTCCCATGTTTGCCGCATATCTGGCGGCAGGCAATAAGCCGGATTCCCCCGGCAACTTCCCGGCATGGCTCTATCATCAGAAGGAGGTATACGCCTATACCTTTGAGGGAGAATGCTACGACATCGGGACACCGGAAAGCTATCGGGAAGTATGCGAACTCTATGACAAATAACACGAAGCCGTTCTGCTGATTTAAGGACGGCTTTATTTCCTTTTTATAAAAAAAGTCCCGACAAGCGGGTGAGCAAATGCATAAAGACGCATTTGTGCACTTGCTCAGACATTTGACGGGCAACGGATAAACGGAAGGAGAAAACCTGAAATGGAATGGATTGAAGTATTCGTAGCGACCAGCCAGATTGGACTGGAGCCTGTGGAGGGCGTGCTGTATCAGTGCGGACTGACAGGACTGATGATTCATGATGAGGCGGATTTTGCGGAATTTCTGGAAAACCCCAACAGAGAATGGGATTATGTGGCAGATGAGCTGGTGGAGGAAAAGGAAGAACTGGAAACAGGAATTACCTTTTTCCTGCGCGACAACCTTTACGGCAGAGAACAGCTTGCACAGATTCAGGGCGCATTGGCGGCAGTGAAGGCAAGTGAGAAGGAATTGGATTTAGGCTCTTTGGAGCTAAAAATGAAAAACGTGCAGGAGGAGGATTGGGCGAATAACTGGAAGAAATATTTCAAGCCCTTCCCTGTCGGTGAAAAAATCATGATTAAGCCCTCCTGGGAGGAGCTGACGGAGGAAACCGATAAGGTGATTCTCAAGATTGACCCCGGACATATCTTTGGCACAGGGACACACGAAACCACACAGCTTTGCATGGAGTTGATTGAAAAATATGTGAAAAAGGACGATATGGTTCTGGATATCGGCTGTGGCAGCGGGATTCTTTCGATTGCTTCTCTTTTGTTGGAGGCAAAGGAGGCAGATGCAGTGGATATTGACCCGAATGCCATGGCGATTGCTTACGAAAACAGCGACAGAAACGAGATTCCCAGAGAGAAATACCATGTGTGTGCAGGGAATATTCTGGAGGATGCGGCACTGCATGAAAAATACAGCGGCAAAAAATATGACATGGTAGAGGCAAACATTGTGGCGGATATCATCATTGCACTGACGAAGCAGGTGCCTGACTATATTAAGGACGGCGGTATTTTCCTTTCGAGTGGTATCATTACCGAGAGAAAAGAGGATGTGCTTGCGGCACTGGCGGCAGGCGGCTTTGACGTGCAGGATGTGCGTGAGAAAAAGGGCTGGGTTGCCATCGCATCGAAATATGTGGGGTGATGGGGATGCCGAAATTTTTCTTTGATAAAATCGACATGACACAAGGACAGATTTGCCTGCATGGAGAGGACGAAAAGCATATTAAGACCGTTCTGCGCGCAAAGGAAGGCGAGGAGCTGATGCTTTGCGATGGAGAGGGCATGGATTACCAATGCAGAATTTCCTCTCTGGCGGATGGCGTGCAGTTAGAGGTTCTTTCCCAAGCACCCTGCGAAACAGAGCCGAAAACAAAAATTACGCTCTATCAGGGCTTGCCGAAGGCGGATAAGATGGAGCTGATTATTCAGAAATGCGTGGAGCTTGGCGTGGAACGGATTGTTGCGGTCAGCACCGAGCGTGCCATTGTGAAGCTGGATAAAAAGGAAGGCAAAAAGCTGGAGCGCTGGCAGAAAATTGCCGAGGCGGCGGCAAAGCAGAGCGGCAGAGGGAAGATTCCCGAAATCGGCGGACAGGTGCTAAAATTCAAGGATGCCGTTGCAGAGGCAAAAAGGCTGGATGGCGCGATTATCCCTTATGAACGGGAAGAAAAGACGGGGCTACGCGAATTTGTGAAGGACTTCAAGGGTGAGAGCATCGGCGTTTTCATCGGACCGGAGGGCGGCTTTGCTGAGGAAGAAATCGCACTGGCGAAGGAAAACGGCATTACGCCAATCACCCTTGGGAAACGCATCCTGCGGACGGAAACGGCAGGCATGACAACAACAGCTATCCTTTTATATGAATTGGATTGAGGAGGCAAGTATGATTTATTTTGATAATGCGGCAACGACAAGAGCGCTGCCTGCGGTAGCGGAAAAAATGAGCACAATGCTCTGCGAACAATACGGCAACCCTGCATCTGTGAGTGCCATGGGTCTGGCGGCGGAAAAGGAAATCAGAAATGCGGCGGAAATCATCGCAAGAGGGATTCACTGCAAATATGACGAGGTTTTCTTTACCAGCGGCGGCACGGAAGGCGACAACTGGGCGATTTACGGCACGGCAGAGGGCTATAAAAGACAGGGACAGCACTTTATTACAACGGAAATTGAACACCCTGCGGTGAAGAATCCTATGAAGCTATTAGAGGAAAAGGGCGCAGAGGTCACATGGCTGAAGGTGGACAGACAGGGACATATCTCCTTGGAGGAGCTGGCAAATGCCATCCGCCCCGATACGGTTTTGGTCAGCACGATTCTGGTAAATAACGAAACGGGAACAGTGCAGGATGCGGCGGCAATCGGCAAGCTGATTAAGGAGAAGAATCCGCAGTGTCTGTATCATGTGGATGCGGTGCAGGCCTTCGGGAAATATCCGATTGATGTGGAAAAAATGAAAATCGATCTGCTGACAATGAGCGGACATAAGATTCATGGACCGAAGGGCGTTGGGATGCTCTATATGCGTAAGGGCCTGAAGGTGAAACCGCTGATGCTTGGCGGCGGACAGCAGAGAGGACAGCGCCCCGGTACAGAAAACGGCCCCGGCGCGGCGGCATTGGGCGTGGCGTGTGACGAAGCCTTCAAGAGCATGAAGGAAAGCATTGCCCATGTGAGAGAGGTAAAGCAGACCTTGCTGGAAGGGATTCTCGCTCTGCCAGATACCCAGCTGAACGGGGACAGCCTGGAGGAGGCAAGCCCCTATGTGCTGAATGTGACCTTCAAGGGGCTCAGAAGCGAAGTACTACTGCACGCGCTGGAAAGCAAGGGCATTGTGGTTTCTGCCGGCTCTGCCTGTGACAGCAAGAAGAAGGTCGGCAGCCCCGTTCTGACGGCAATGGGTCTGCCCTTCTCTGAAATTGAAGGGGCAATCCGTTTCAGCTTCTGCCGCTATAATACAGTGGAGGAAGCAAAGGAATGTCTGAAAGCGTTGGAGGAACTGGTTCCCTTCTTCAGAAAATATAACAGATAAGCGAGAAAAGGAGAAAATAATGGCTGAAAAGGTTTTAATCGTGAAATACGGTGAAATTGCCATGCGCGGCAATAATAAATATATCTTCATCAACCGCCTGATTTCTGCGATTCGCAAAAATCTCGACCCCTACGGCAACTATTATGTTGTGCGTGACCCCGGTCGCCTGATTGTGGAAAATCGCGATGGCGAATTGGATTATGATTTTACCATTCCCAAGCTGGAAACCATCTTCGGGCTGCATTCCATCTGCCCCGGAGTGCGTCTGGAGGATAACAGCTTTGATACCATCTGCAAGGAAGCATTGGCGCACATGCAGGAATTTTACGGCGATAAGGAAATGACCTTTAAGGTAAATACACGCCGTGCGAATAAAAGCTATCCCATGCATTCCATGGAAATGAGCATGGAGGTGGGGGCGTATCTTCTGGATCACATGCCGAATATGAGGGTGGATGTGAAGCATCCGGATGTGACGCTGAATATTGAGATTCGCAACAGCACCTATTTACATTCCAAAACAATCCGCACCTACGGCGGCTTGCCCTATGGTAGCAACGGCAAGGCAGTCAGCCTGCTTTCCGGCGGCATCGACAGCCCTGTTGCAACATGGATGATGGCAAAACGCGGCGTTGAGGTGGAGGGCGTTTATTTCCACAGCCCCCCGTATACGAGCGAATGGGCGAAGGAAAAGGTGATTGATCTGGCGAAGCGCATTGCGGATTTTACAGGGGAGTTTCGGCTGTATGTGGTTCCCTTTACGGAATTGCAGCTGTACCTTCTGGATAACACGGCACATGATCGCCTGACGATTCATCTGAAACGTGCGATGATGCGTGCGGCGGAAATGATCGCACACAAGGATGATGCACTGGCACTGGTGACAGGCGAAAGCGTGGGACAGGTGGCAAGCCAGACCATGCAGGGGATTCAGGTCATCAATGCAGTCTGCGATTTGCCTGTACTGCGCCCTCTGGCAGGGATGGATAAGGCGGAAATCATTGAACGTGCGGAAAAAATCGGTACATTTGAAATTTCCATTCGCCCGTATGAGGACTGCTGTACTGTTTTTGTGGCAAAGCATCCTGTGACAAAGCCTCGTCTGAATTATATTGAAAAGGCGGAGCATAAGCTGACCGAATTGGACAGACTGCTGGAGGAAGCGGTTGCCAATGCGGAAATTATCGATTTGTAATGGCGTAAGGAGGATGAAAGATGTTTGAACAGGAAACCCCTTTGACAAAGCGTATCAATGAACTGGCGAAGAAAGCGAAAACCGTTGGTCTGACCGAAGCGGAAAAGGAAGAGCAGACCTTATTGCGTCAGGAATTCCTGATTAAATTCCGCGCGAATTTCAAGACACAGCTGGATAACATTGAAATTGTGGACGAGGACGAAAAAGAAGAAAAATAAAAGCGAAGGATCTGCTGTTTCAGAAGGATGAAATAGCAGGTCTTTTTGTTTGGAAAAAGAAACAATAAAAATCTGAAAATTTTTTAAAAAAAGCGGAACTTTTGCAAAATAGATTACGTCTGATTGGTATACAACGAAAACAGAAAACAATACCACACCATTTAGTTAGGAGGAAATGAATATGAAAAAGAATATGACAAAGGTTATGGCAATGGGTATGGTGCTGACAATGCTGGCAGGCACAACTGTGTTTGCAGTAGACGGAACAGCAACAAATGATATGGCTGCAACAGGCGGTGAGATGGACGTAAAGGAAGAAGGCTTTACAACGGATAGCGGTAAGATTGTTTCTGTAGAGAAATCCGGAACAGACGGTGTTTCCGTTGTGGAAATCGAAAACAAAAATGGCGGTCTGCGCTTTGCAGTTGATGCAAACAGCCTGATTCTGGATAGAAAGGACGGCAGCTATAAGACAGTGGCTGATTTGACAGAGGGCATGGAGGTTGCAGTGGTTTACAGCGCAAACAGCCCTATGGGTATGAGTCTGCCCCCTTATCTGGGCAGCGTGACAGCAGTAGTTGCAAATGCAGATGCGGACAATATGATGGTTGGACACTTCGGGGATGACCTGACAGATAAGACAAATAAGCTGCAGCTGAATATTTCCGATGAAACAAGAATTTTGAACATGGAGGGCGCAAAAATCAAGCTTTCCGCTGAGGATGTAAAGAATCAGGATGCACTGGTATTCTATGATATTACAACAAGAAGCATTCCTGCACAGACAACACCCTCTCTGGTGCTGCTGCTGACACAGGCAGAAGAAGCAGGGGAAGAAATGGGAAATGAGCCTAAAATGCAGGCACAGATGATGGTTCCTCTGAGAGAGGCGGCAAAGGAAAACGGCTATACCGTAAAATGGCAGGGCAAGCAGAAGCCCATCGTTCTGGAAAAGGACGGCACCTCCATTGAAATTACGCTCGGCAGCGCAGAATATGTAGTTGAGGGCGATATGGTGATGAAGGCGGCAATGCCCAGTGAGCTGAAGGACGGCAAGACATACGTTTCCAGTGAGATTTTTAATTAACACAAAATCGGGATTTTGAGTAAAAAAGGGAGTCCGAATGGACCCCCTTTTTCGTGTTATAGTGTACCCTTTTTCTTACTGTTTTCTCTTGCATCGACTGCAATGAAATCTACAATCTCATCGCCGCGCATGCAGGTATACCAGCCGGTATTATTTGCGGTGGAGCAGGAATGATTCGGGATGATTTCAACCTGATCACCGACCTGCAAATCACATGTGCCGTCTGCCTTTACCTTTGCGACCTCCTCGGAAAGCCCGACAATCGTCAGCTCAGGATGCCCGACAACATACCCGAAGCCCTTGATGGCAGAATTTCCGTGCGCCCCCTGATCCAGACCCAGACATTTGGAGCCGGCATCAAAGAGATAGAACCCCTCGGAGGGATGGGAAACAACGGTTGCCAATACGCGTAAGGAGCAAGCATCCTCGCCGCAGGTGCCAAGGGAAATCTGGATGTTATCGAAGAAGGTATAGTTGCCGGGATGGCTTACGTTGAGGGTTTTATCCTTTATGGCAATCTCAAAGGTGGGGGTAGAGCCGGAGGAAATGATCTCGCAGGGGAAGCCTGCCGCAGCCAGAGCATCAGCAGCCCTTTTCATGGTATCCTTTTCCAGCTTAGCAACCTCCTCCAGAGCGGCTCTTGTGGTGCAGCCATAAACCTGGCCGGGATGGGTGGAAATGCCGCGGAATTTCAGATTTTTCAAGGAGGAAAGCGTTTTCACGAAATCCACAACTGCATCTGCGGGCATCCCGAAGCGGTGGAAATCCATATCCACAATGACGGTATAGGAAACGATGACACCTGCTTTTTCCGCTTCGCTGTTTAAAATTTCTGCCGCGCGGACAGTATCCAGACGGATAATCAGCTCTGCATCCTTGGCAAAGGGCAGCAGGCGGCGGATATTGACGGGGTTTGCGGAGGGGTAAGCATACATGATATGCTTTGCGCCAAGCTGATAAACCATTTCACATTCATCCAATGTGCCGCAGAGAAAGCCTGTTGCGCCTGCGTCCAGCTGCATTTTCGCAAGTGCGGTGCTTTTATGCGTCTTAATCATGGGCCACAGCTCTTTGCCGTTTTCGTTGCAGAGTGCTTGCCAGGATTGAATATTGTGTTCCAGCTTATCCAGATCCAAGAGGATGGCAGGGGTTTGTAATTCGTGTTTTTTCATGGGTATCATACCTCCTTTAAAATCGTGTTTCTATAGAAATACATTACCGAAAAGAAAGCCGTCTGTCAATCGGCAGAATCACGATTGCAGAGGGGCTTTTTCTATGTTAAAGTGAAGAAAAGCCGATGTTTTGTATAGGAAAAATGACGAAAGGGTCTTCGGCGGAGGAAGAAAAAATGAAGTGACGATTTTAATGGATAACCGGATGGCTTCTGTTTATGCGAAGCAGGGGACAGGGGTGGAACAAAACGGAAAAATTTTCGTCTAAAAGAAAAGATAGTCGTAAAAAATGCGAAAGATTAAGGAAATTGAAAGAATTTTTTCCTGAAATTTATGATACAATTATGACAGAGAGGTTTGTCCTTTTGGAGACAACAGAGAACAAGAAGGGGGCAGAAGGTATGAAAAAAACAAAGCAGATTCTAACCTTGGCAACAACGGCAAGTCTGTTGATGGGCAGTATTTCAGTGCCTGCCTATGCGGCAACAACCTTTGTGGATATCAACACGGTGACGTGGTCGGGCTTTCAGCCGTTTCTGAATCAGGCGGCAGAGCTTGGGCTGATGAGCGGCTACGAGGAAAACGGCAAGCGTTACTGCAAGCCGAGAAACAACGTGACCTATTGCGAAGCGGTGCAGCTGATGTATTCCATCATGAAGGCATACACGAAGCAGGATGTCAATGATGCAACGGTGACAAAATGGAAGCCTGTAATCAGCGCGTATAACATCCCGACATGGGCGTATAAGGCAACGGCATACGGCTTGGAAAACAGTATTCTGACAACGGCGGAGCTAAATAAGCTGCAGGGCGGCACAAAGGCGGCAAATCGCGAGGATGTTGGCGTGATTTTCGGGAAGGCGATGGATACCGTAAAGGGGTATGACGTGAAATCCGGCGCAACACTGGGCTATGCCGATAAGGATGCGATTTCCGCAACGGCAGTGCCCTATCTGGAGCTGCTGTACAGAGTGAATTTGATGGTGGGGGATTCGGATAATAAATTCAATCCCAAGAAGAACATCACCCGTGCGGAGATGGCGGTGCTTTCCGTAAAATCCTATAATAAGCTGGTGGAAAATAAGGGAACGGAAACCAACCGGAAAACCGCAACAGGGACAGTGACCGACTGCAAGACGATGCAGAATGGGGATATTTTCCTGACGATGACGGCAAGCGGTTTCTCTCTGAGCCTGTTTGGGGTGAAGGGAAAGGTAACGGCGAAATATAACGGACAGACGATTGCTCTTTCGGATATCAAAACAGGGGATACTGTGAAGGTGACCTACGAAGGGCAGTATATGAGCAGTATCACGGTGACATATTCCAAGAACGGCATCAAGCAGACAACTGAAAAGAAATATGAGCTGAAGGATATCACCGATTCCAAGATTACGGTCAAGGATGGCTCGACCGAAAAGAAATTCTATCTGGATGATGATGTGGAAATCAGACTGGATGGGAAGAAATCGACCGTCAGCAAGCTTTCCAGAGCCTTGGAGGATACCTCCTATGACGTAACACTGACTCTGGATAAGGATGAATATGTGCTGAAGGTTGTAGCGGTGGTGAATGCAAACAACCCCACTGACGGCACTGTGACGGATGTGGAGGATGACGAGATTACCATCAAATCCGGCAAGAAGGAATATACCTACACTCTGGCAAGCGATGTGGAGGTTACCTATAACGGCAATACGATGAAGTTCAGCAAATTCCAACGGAATTATGATGACAGCAATTTTGTGGTTTCCCTGAAGCTGGATAAGAATAACAGGGTTTCGGAGATTAAGATTACCTCTATGGAGGATGATTACAACGGCACGCTGACCTTCCTCAACAGCAAACGCATTGAATTTACGGCAGGAAGTAAGACATATCAGTATAACCTGAGTGATGATGTGACAGTGCGGATTGACGGTAAAAAGAGCAGTGTTTCTGCCCTGCGGGAAAGCTATCGCGATGGCAAGGCGTACACCGTTTCGGTGGACACCAACAGGGATGACGAGGTAACGGAGCTTCTTGCGGTATCGAAATTCAGCAGTAATAACAAGGGCAAGCTGAGCAAAATCAATAAGAGAGAGCTTACGATTGTAGCGAAGGAAAAGGACTATACCTACGGTTTGGCGGATGATGTGGATGTAACCATCAATGGCAAGAACAGGGATGTTTCCGATTTGATTGACAGCTATAAGGATTACAGCTTCAATGTTACGCTGGGGTTCGATAAGAATGGTGATGTTTGCGAAATTACCGCGGAGATGGCGGACGCGAAGGAAGGCTATCTCAGAGACTTGGTTGAGGATAAGAGAACCATTACCGTTACGGCGGCAGGGCTGAATATCAAGATGGATTTGGCAAGCAGCGTAACAGTGAGATTGGGCGGCGAAAGCATCAGTCTGACGAAGCTGAACAGTGAGTTGGACTATGCCTATGGCGATTCCCAGATTTATGTGGAGCTGGGCTATAACGGTAGCGGTGAGGTAAAAACGATTACGGCGTTCTGGGAGGATGCACGCGGCGAGCTGGTATCTGTTGACAGAAGAGCAGATGAAATCGAGGTAAGGATAGACGGCAGCAAAAAGACATTTGAAATCAGCACCCGTGCAGAGTTTGTGTATAAGCTTTCTGCGGCGGCGGATGCGGATGATTATAAGAGAAACCTCAGATATGATGAGGATTTGTATGGACTGCAGGACTTTCTGGATGCCTGCTCGGATGCAAGGGATGACTGCACGGTTGCATTGACGAAGGATTCTAAGGGCAAAATTGTAAGGATCTGTGCAATCGCAGGATAAAAAAGGAATAGAAAAGGACGAAATTCCGGAAACGGGGTTTCGTCCTTTTTGATTGCAGAAAAGCAAAAGAAAAACCTCCGGTTTTTCTTGGCTTAAAACCGGAGGTCTGAAAGAGGAGCGGAAGGGAGCAACCCTTCCGAGTTGTAAGCGCTTATGATTTATTTATCAAGCTCGGACCAGTCACGAGTTTCACGCAATTCTGTCCACTTTTCATACTGAGAATTTTCTTTGTATTCATAATAGTGGCTGTTGGTTGCTTCCTGTACTGCCAGATAGTACCAAGCGTTGGTATCGGCATTATCTGTCCATTTTGTCATGTTTTCCAGGAGATCCTCGGCTGTCTCAGGTTTGCGGTTGAGCACGCGGTTTACCAGAGACATTGTTTCGGCACGAGTGATTTTGTTCTGAGGACGGAAGGAACCGTCTTCATAGCCGTTTACCCAGCCGTTATTGGCTGCTACAGCGATTTCGTCCTTTGCCCAGTGGCCTGCGATATCGTTGAAGCTTGCGGGTGTTTTATCGCCGTTTACATCGAAACGAGTTGCGATTGCAGCGAATTCGGCACGAGTGATGGATGCGTTGGGGCGGAAGGTAGCATCGGGATAACCGGAAATGATACCCATCGCGCTCAGTGTGGATACTGCACTGCAGTACCAAGCATCGTTGCTTACATCTGTGAATTTATTCTGACGAGTGTAGTTTGCATCACGAACGTCATCCTCAAGCAGGCGGAAGAAGATAGCCGCAACCTCTGCACGGGTGATGGAGTTCTGAGGTCTTACCTCGCCATTGCCGTAGCCAACGATGTATGCGAAGTGGTCTGTGTTATTCAGACCCAGTGCATCATCATCCTTGATTTCTACGGTAGGTTTTTCCTCTTTTTTGCCGCCGCCATTACCACCGTCGCTGGAGGAATGGTGACGCTTGTAGGTGTAAATATTGTGGAATGTGATTGTTGTGCCTTCTACGGGTTCTAGTTCAGGATGATCATTCTCACTATCCTTCTCTTTTGCAATCCAGATATAGTCCACTACAGCATTCCCATCTGTTTCAAATCCGAGGATGTATTTTGTGGTGTCATAGGTTACTTTGGAAAGGTCGCCTTTATCCTCGGAGACCCTGACTGTGTAGCGTGTGTTAGGTGTTAATATATCAGCCATTTTGTCTTTTGCGGAGAAGTCGAAGGCTTTTGTTTCGCCTGTTTTCAGAGTAACAGTACCATCGTAGATTCTGGCTTCTGTGGGTTCATCCATTTCTTCAGCTGTGTAGGAAATTGCTATTGCAACAGGTTCTGCGATAACCTCTGCGGTTGCAGTGAAGGTTCCTTCTGTGCTGTAGTTGTACTGCGATTTGAATTCTTTCTGAATCAGCTTGCTCAGTTCAGTGGCAACAGTACCACGTTCGTTGAAGGTATAGATGAAGTCTGTATTTCCTTGAATAAGGATGCTTGTAATATCCTGACCTTTGTCAATTTTCCAGTACCCTGTACCGATGTGGTTTGCATCGGGGGTATGAGTACCTTTGGGCAGTTGTTCTTCTTTTAAATAACCTGCTCCATTTGTTAGAATAACTGTTGTGGTCTGATCTTCGCTGTTAGTGCCATCCCATGTGCCGCCTTCGATTTTGAAGGTTACTTTAACTTCAACGGGTTTCTCTTTTTCTGTGAATTTCCAATTACCCGTGAAGATGATTTTTGTACCATCATCAGATCTTAAGGGAGTCCAACCAACGAGTGTCCATTCACCATATTTACCATCTTTGTTGGTTGTGGAAGTAGTGGTATAGGTTTTCTCTGCGGCTTTATTGAGAGCGTTAATTTCAGTTTCCTCAGTAGGAGCTAAGCCATCTTTTGTAGTAGCTGGGGGAAGCTGAGTCTCTGTAATATCAGAGGGACGATCTGTACTCCACTGATATTCGATGGTGTACTGCTGTTTATCAAATTTCAGAACGAAGGTTGTATCACTGTCGATATTTACATTTAAAATGTTGTCAACAGAAACGAGGTCATCATTAACTTTTTTATACCATTTGCCTTCAGGGCTGTAGTTTTCGTTTGCAGTACCTTTAGGAGCGGCAGAAAGTTTATCAGAAAGTTTTGCTGGACCGTTTTCCACGTCGAGAACTATGGATTCAGGTGCTGTAGAATTCCATGTACCACCGTCAATCTCGAAAGTTACAGTAGCGGTCTTTGGAGGTGCTTTAGGTTCGAATTTCAGGATAAAGATAGCACCATTTTCAACAGACTGATTTTCGAAGTCACCGATAATAGGGTTACTATCCTTGTACCATTTACCATTGCCTGTGTGGCTGTCATCTGCTTTGCCTTTAGGAGTATAGCCAATGTTAGCTAATGTCGCATGACCGTTGTCCAGCTTAATTGTTTCTTTAAAAGCGTTTGCTGTATCCTTTACAGCTTCAGGGGCAGTCCATGTACCGCCATCAATCATAAAGGTTACATTTGCGTTGCTCAGTGTCCACTGTGCAACCAGAGTTACGTCTCCATTAAGAGTGAATTCCTGATTTGCCTCGTAAACGTTATCAGTGCCTTCTGCCTTCCAGCCTTGGAAGTCATAGCCTTCACGGCTAGGTGCAGCGGCGGTTGTGTAGCTGCCGAAGAAGTAGCCTTGGGGGTTAGTGAGCATATTTGTAACGCTAGCATCATCAACGCCGTCATCGTATGCTACAGTGTAAACATTGATATTACCGTCCATGTGCCAAGCAAAACCCTCGTTGGTATAGCCTACTGCACCGGGACAAGCGTGAACATTACCCCAGCTGTTAACATTGCTCAGAGAAACATTGTTAGAAGCAGCACTGCCTGTACCAGAGAATTCTTCATTCAGAGTGATGCTATCCGTGCTGAATAAAAGATCAGAAGTTGTTGCACCTTCTGTAGCTTCTACCTTTGTACCTTTTTCGATTTTACCAAAGGTGATGTAATATTCTTTAGCGTTTTGGTTTGCACTATCTGCGTTCCACTGAACCTTTTCGTTGTTTACAGTTACATCGCCTTTCAGATGATCGTTGTTGTGCATGTAACGACCGTAAACATAAACGGGGTAAGCAGGTGTGTATGTATTTGTGAAGGTGATGGGAGTAGTGACAGCTCCTTCAGTTGCATCTGTAAAAGAAACTGTAGCTACCAGATTGCCATCTTCCAATTTGAGGTTTACCTTCATTTTGTAGGTTGCATTATCAAATTCGATATCATCAGAAGAACCAGATGTTTCTTCTTTTACAGTATAGGTGTAATCTACGCCGTTCTCAGGCACAGTGCCGTCTTCACCAATGCCTGCATCGTCGATATCGAATACCATTTTCTGGGTTTCATCAAATTCAAAGGATGCAGTGGGATTTTCTTTGCTTACAGTGGCTGTACCTGTGTATGTTTCATTAGAATCGTCATCATTGGTAATGCTGATTGTAAATTCGCGTTCAGCGTTATCAGAAAGCTTTTCTGCATTAGTCAGAGTTTTTTCAAATCTGTTGGTATTGCTGTCATCCTTGTTCAAATCAACTTCAACAGCCGCAGAAGTCCAACGACCATAGAAGGTGTAGTTTGTATCGGAGACAGTGATAGAAGTTACGGGGCTACCTTTAAACTCGTGGTTATCATACCAACCGGAGAACATATATTTAACACCGTCTGTGCCTTTTTTAATGAGGTTAGGCGTAAATGCTGCTGCTTCTTCGGTTAAGGTTGCTGTGTCCCCCCAGTTATAATCTCCAGTATCAGTAGGCAATTTTACATCATCACCAAGGTTTTCTGCACCAATCCAGTTGTACTGAACTTTGGTTGTTTCTACGCTTCTAATGTAGAAGGTAACTACATGGGAACTTTGACGGTCAAGGGAGATTTCTTCACCGTTCGTACATTCGGTATCATCAACAGTGATTTTGGAAATTTCATATTTAGGGTTCAACTGCGCACCAATACCTTTAATGGGATCGGTTTTCTTTGCATACCAGTAATCTCCGCTTTTCAGTATAGTAGGGGTGCCATTATTGTTTTCCTGTGCAAATTGGTAGGTTATTCTTGTAGGAGCATCATCATGACTATCATCATTATATCCCCAGTCAGTACCGTAGATAATACCATAGTTGGAATCTGTAACAAATACCTGTTTGTAATAAACAACTACAGTTTGTTTCGAATTCAGGGTACCTGTTTTCCCATCTGCTGTAAGATAATTGTACTGGTATTAATACCCCCCAAAAGGTATCCATTTCCATTCACCCCAAATGGAAGTGATTTCAGTACCTATATTGGTTTTATTGTCATTTGAATCTCCAGTCTGCTTGTTGTTCTTATCCTGAACCATTACTTTCCAGAGCTTGCCTGTTAAAACGGAGCCGTTTGTGAGAGTACCCTCCTGCAGAGATGATTCCTGTGCAAAAACAAGCTGTGTTTTGCCAGAAAGCAGACTGTTGAGGGATGCAGATGTTTTGCCACCTACATTAACTCTGGAGTTGGTACACCAGAACTCCACATTGTCATTGCTTTGGTTGGCGTAGGTGTCAATTCCGCCATAGTCGTTGTCATCGTTCGCAAACGCATTCGCCGGCATCAACGCAATTATCATTACGGCAGCCAAGAGCCAGGACAGAAAGCGTTTGCCTGATTTCTTTTTCATCATAAAAAATCCTCCTTCTTTGTTCTTGTGAGACCCGAAGAAGGAGGATACGATATGTCTTTTGGCAACCGGCTGCCGTGCGAAGAAAAATTCGGTTAGGCCCTTGGCTTTGCGACACCGGCTTTCGTCGGCTGTGCCTTTGTCTGTACACACGCTCTTTCAACGAGCCGCACAGATAATAATATAATGTATTTATATAGATAAAATACATTGCAAAGTCCTGTTACAATGTATTATATCACAGCTTGATAAAATTTCAAGTTCTTTTGTGGATTCTCAACATATTTGTATGCAATTATATGCAAGTTTTGTTGAAAAAAATCCGGAAAAATGATGGCGGCACGGAAAATGGGAACATGCCGCTATCTAAATATAGAAAACTTGTCTGTTTTATAGTGGGAAATGAGTGCTGTTTTTATGCAAAACACCTGAATCGAATATAATCAGCTTAATTCGATTCAATCAAGTGCTTTGCGCAATCCTGTCCATTTTTCATAGGCAGAGTTTTCCTTGCTTGTGTTGTAGTGGCTATTGGTTGCTTCCTGTACCGCCAGATAGTACCATGCGTTTGTGTCTGCGTTATCTGTAAAGGTAGAAATGGTTTTGTTATAGGAAACATATAGCGAAGAAAAGACTTCCTGCTATGTGTTTTTTCTTTATTACATTATTACAATCTGTTATGCTGCGATTGCAAGAGAATCGCTCTGCTGTGTGTAGTGCAAAGGAGATACGCAATCGGACAGGCTGTTTGCGTTCAGTACACGCTCTGTTACAGCGTAGGTCAAATCAATCTGATACCAAGCACCGTCTACGTTTACCTTGTTCCAAGCATGGTAGCTTCTGCCGGCATAGCCCTTTGTCAAAGAGCAAGGGATGCTCTGGCTGCGGCACATAGCTGCAAACAGAGAAGACAGGTCATAGCAGATGCCTTTACTGCTGTTCAGCGTAGCGCTTGTGTCAGGGATATATTTGCTTACCTTGCCGGATGTGATTTCATCTGCAAGCTTTGCATCGTAGGTGTAATGCCCTGCAATGTAGTTGTAGATTGCGGTTACCTTTTCTGCATCGGTTGCTGCGCCCTTGCAGATTCCAGCCGCCTTTTGGCTGACTGCATCGCCTGCTGCAAACTGCACATCTGCGGTGGAGATAAGGTAGGGAGCATATTCGTTTTTGATTTTTGCATTTACGGTTTCTCTGCTGACAACCTGATAGGTTGTACCGGAAATGTTTTCACATACGGTAATGGTGTATGTGCCATCGCCCTGATCCAGAGAGAATTCGGCAGTCTTGCCGCTAGGGCAGTTTTTATAGGAGGTCTTATTGTCACCGTACTGGATGCCGACCTTCAATTTGGAATCGGAAGCGTAATTTACGGTAACAAAACCATCTTTTGCATGGGAAGTATCAATAGAACCTGTAGAAGCGCTGGCTGTTACCACGCCTGTCATAGACATTAAAATAAAGGCTGCAACAAATGTGCAAACACAAGAAAAAAGCCGTTTCATACGGAATCTCCTTTCGGTAACTGGCTGCCAGCCCTTTTTCAAGGGGTAAGGCCCTATAGCTTTGCGTCGCCACCTTTCGATGGGTTTGCTATTATCGTTTGAGATGCTGTCGACTACGGCTGCATCTTTTACTGATATTGATTGTATTATTTTTTTATTGAAATCACAAAGTAATTTTTGACTATCTTTTTAAAAGTTCTTATATGCCGGTATAGCCTATTGTTACAGGCTTTTCCGGCATTTTTC
>ERZ835051.1085-NODE-1085-length-29763-cov-3.699172_pt1 | contig 29763 bp, 35 predicted proteins | sample MGYA00519575_ERZ835051 | MGnify/ENA primary metagenome ERZ835051 (study PRJEB31850, sample SAMEA3708769) | human gut metagenome | biome: human gut; feature: human-associated habitat; material: faeces | place: China | collected 2014 ... | reverse complement strand
CCTCGGCATCAGCGTCGGGCAGATAGGCGAAGACCCGCGCCAAACGGAACAGCGCCGGAAGGTCCGAAGGGGTCAGTTCGTAGATGAAATCCACCCGTGCGGCGATGCGGCGGGCGCGGGCATAGCCCAGCAGATAGTCGGACCAGGCCGTGCGGCGGCCGCAGACGACCACCCCGGCCGGGGACGCAACGTCGGCCAGAGCCGCGAAAACCGCCTGGTGGTTGTGCCGCGGCTCGACGGTCCCTATCATCAATATAAAATGCTCTGGAAGAGCATACTTGCGGCGCACGTGTTCAAGTTCCGCTTGAGATGGATTTCCGCGCGGAGCCGGAACCGCCAGCGGCACCATGACCTCGATCTTCGAAGGGTCGATATTGAGGCGTTCCGACAGCTCCTCGCGGGCCGGAGCGCTGACCGTGATGACCCGGCCCGCCCGCCGGAGCGCACGGCGGTAGAGCGTCAGGACGAAAAGCCGTTCGGCAAACGTATAGAGATGCGGATAGCGCAGGAAATTGAGATTCGGGACCGTCATCACCGAAGGCACGCGCCGCAGATGCACGGACAACGGCAGCGACGACCTAAAGCCGTGGTAGAGGTCAACACCATCATTCACCTCTGCGCCAATGATATATTCATGCTCCGGAGCGTAGCGCGCCAGCACGCTGGCGAGGTGCTGGAAGTAAGTCCCGCGGAGTGCGGCGGGAGCCGTGTCGAGTCCTATTTTCATAACTTGATTCTAAAAAATTGGTCCATATGCCAAATAATTGTTATCTTTATCGAATAAAACAAGGCTCTCTTATGAAGAAAGTGCTGCTTATATGGCTGTTGGCCGCGGGTTTCGCATCCGCGGGAGCCACGGCCCAGAACATCGCCCTCGGCGAACGCGTTCCCGAACTCAAAATCCAGACGTGGCTCGACAACCGCCAGCCCGAACCGGCCCCGACGACCTACATCGAATTTTTCCATTCGACGAATCCCGCGTGCAAAACCTCGCTCGAACGCCTGAAGGAAATCACGGGCAAATCGGGTACCAAACTGCGCGTGATCGTCGTGACGAAGGAGGACCCCGCGAAAATAGCCCCGCTGCTGCGCCCCTACCTCTCGGAACGGATCTCCGTGGGCCTCAACGCCGAAAAGAGTTTCACGGCGTTCGGCGTCAGCTACCTGCCGTTCGGCGTGCTGACCGACGCCAAGAACCGCACCCTCTGGATGGGCAATTCCCTGCAAATCAACGAAAAACTGATCGAACAATCAACACGCTGACACACCATGTCGTTCACCAAGATAGACCATTACGAAAAAGAGTACGCCGACATGCACCACGACACGGCTCTGAACGTCACCGAAGGCGTTGAAGATCAGCCGATCGTAAACCCTTACTTCACGCGCCGCAAGAAGCCGAAGCTCTCGACCGACCAATACGTCGAGGGCATTCTCGCCGGCAACATCACCACCCTTTCGCAGGCCATCACGCTCATCGAGTCCAACAACCCTGCGCACTACGCGCAGGCGCAGGAGATCATCGAGCGCTGCCTGCCGCACGCCGGGAAATCGGTCCGCATCGGCATCACGGGCGTCCCCGGAGCCGGAAAATCGACCTTCATCGAAGCCGTCGGCAACATGGTCACCTCGCTGCGGCACAAGCTCGCCGTGCTGGCCATCGACCCTTCGTCGGAACGCAGCGGCGGCTCGATTCTCGGCGACAAAACCCGCATGGAGAGCATTTCGGGCAATCCCGACGTCTTCATCCGCCCTTCGCCCTCGGCGGGATCGCTGGGCGGCGTGGCCCGCAAGACGCGCGAGACGATCGTGCTGTGCGAAGCCGCGGGATTCGACGTGATCTTCATCGAGACGGTGGGCGTCGGACAGTCCGAAACGGCCGTACATTCGATGGTCGACATGTTCATGCTGCTGCAGATTTCGGGCGCGGGCGACGAGCTGCAGGGCATCAAGCGCGGCATCATGGAGATGGCCGACATCATGGTAATCACCAAGGCCGACGGCGAAAACATCCACAAGGCCGAACTCGCCAAAACCCAGTTTCAGGGGGCGCTGCGGCTCTTCCCGGTGCCGGAATCGGGCTGGCGGCCCAAAGTCTACACCTGCTCGGCCGTAGCCGGAACGGGACTGGAAGAGGTATGGAAAGGCGTCGAGGAGTTCCTCGACCACATCGAGGCCAACGGCTACTTCCGACACAACCGCAACCGCCAGAACAAATACTGGATGTACGAGTCGATCAACGAAGTGCTACGCAACTCGTTCTACCACGATCCCGCGGTCGAATCGCGCATCGCCGAATACGAACAGCGCGTGCTGGACGACAAGATCTCGTCGTTCATCGCCGCCAAAGAGCTGCTGGACATCTATTTCAAGGACCTGAAATAGTCCTCCGGCCGACGCACGCCGCGCGAACTGCGGATTGCGGAAACTTCTGGGAGAAATACGAACAAAAAAGAGGGTGTCTGCCGCAGTGCAGACACCCTCTTTCGTAGCAACACCCTATCTATCCGGCATAGCGTTCCCGTAGCAGGGCGGCCAGTTCGGGCATGCCTTCGGCAGCGCGTTTGCGGATCAGGGTCAGCGGATTGCGGATGCCCGCCGTATCGGGATTGCCGGGATCGACGACGTAAATCGGAATGTCGGGCCGCACGTAACGCACCAGCGACGCCGCAGGATAGACCGCCAGCGAAGTGCCCACGACGACCATGATATCCGCCGTCTGCGCGATCTCCGCCGCACGTTCGAACATCGGCACCGACTCGCCGAAAAAGACGATATGCGGCCGCAGCAGCGACCCGTCGGGAGCCGTGGCGTCGAGCCGCTGCTCCCACCCTTCGATCGGGACGATCAGCCCGGAATCGCGCGACGAACGCAGGTGGGTCAGCTCGCCGTGCAGATGCGTCACCCGCGACGATCCGGCGCGCTCGTGAAGGTTATCGACGTTCTGCGTCAGCACCTCGACCTCGAAATCCCGCTCCAGCTCCGCGATGGCCCGATGCCCGGCGTTCGGCTCGGCGGCAAGCATCTCGCGGCGGCGTTTGTTGTAAAATTCGATCACGGTGGCGCGGTTGTGCGCCAAGGCTTCGGGTGTGCAGACATCCTCGATGCGGTAGTCGGCCCACAGACCGTCCGAATCGCGGAACGTGGCAAGGCCGCTGTCGGCGCTCACCCCAGCGCCCGTAAAAACGACTATTCTTTTCATAAACTAAAACTTTAGGTAACCCAATCTACTTCCCAATGCGGCAACCAATATCAACAGGACGAATCCGACCGATTTCGTAACACCGACGGCCACGCCTTCGGTCACAATATCGTACGCCAGCATCGCCGCCAGCACACAAAAAGCGATCCCCAGCGCGGCTTTCGACAACAGGGATTTCCACCGGGCGGGTTCGATGCCGTCCGCGGACGCAGTGCGGCCGCAGGATTCCGGATGCACAACGGATTCGCCGAACCTTTCAGCGCCGGCATGACCGGCGGATTCGCGCCCTCCCACTGTTCCGGCATGACCGGCGGATTCGCTGCACCTTGCGACCCCGGCTGGCATGGCGGCCCCGGCATTCGCGGCGGAGTCAATACGCCCGGCAGATGCGGCATGGATGCCGGCTCCGGCACATCTGCGGGATTGCGCACACACGGCAGTCCCACGGGATTCGTTGCGCCTGCCGGTGCGCCGCTCCTTGGGCGTCCATGCAGAGAGCAGTGCGGGCAGGCCGAACAGCAGGGAACTTACCGCCGCATGCAGCGGCGACTGCCCCACCCACAAAAAATTGAGCGGGAACATCACCAGCGCGACCGCAAACACCGAAGCAATCGCATAAAACCATCTCCGGAGTCTCATCGCCCACCTCCTTCCGCCGCGGCACGTGCGCAAAGCATGTCGCGTCTTCGGCGTTCGGCTTTCAGCTCCCAAAGGCGCATTTCAGCCTCGGCGCGCAAACGCCGCCAGCGCAGCAGGCAGACGACGCATGCGACGAGCGTCGCGATGCCCAATCCCAGCGTGGCGCGGGCCAACTCCTTCTCGTCGGATACACCCCAGAAAAAGAACGGCGGCATAATGACGATCCAGACCACCGAAAGCGACAACAGCAACAGCCCCGCATCGCGCCACCGCCGGCGCGGACGACGGCGGCGGTAATCGAGCGCCATTTCGCCGAGGGTGAGGGCAGCGCCCAGTGCCAGCACACCCCAATAGACCCAGCGGGGCAGCCAGTCGGGCCGAAGCAGGAGAAAAAAGACCAGCAGTCCGCCCACGACCTGCAAACCGGAGACAATCCGCCCATACCGCAGACCGGACATACTCCGCACCGGACGCAGACCGGACATGCTCCGCACCGGACGCAGACCGGACATACTCCGCACCGGACGGAAAGCGGACATGCCCCGTACCGAGTGCGAGTCATGGAGTCTTTCGCACTGCCCTATTCGTTTTTTGTTCAACAGATTATTCACACCAATTAGAGTATGAGTTTACATATCATCGGAATGATCGCTCCGGGGCGGAACCGGGGGTTTTGCAGAAACGGCATCACCCGAACGACCGGCAACCGACTCATCCGGCCGCATTCCCGCAACATCGTCCGGCCGACCGCCAAACGAGTCACCCGCCTTAACTTCCGCATCATTATCCGGTGAAAGACCCGCCGAATCGCCGGACCGGAGTCCGGAGGGACGGGGCTTTTTCAGGCGGCCGCTGCGGCGCAGGGCGTCGGCGATGATCCACTGCAGCTGCCCGTTGATCGAGCGGAACTCGTCGGCCGCCCACCCTTCGAGCGCCTCCATGGTCGCGGCGTCGATGCGAAGCACGAAACTCTTGTTATTGTTCTCTTTAGCCATCGGCAGTTAAATCAATGGTGCAGGGTTCCGGCATTGACTACCGGCTGCGCGGCTTCGTCGGCGCAGAGCACGACGAGCAGGTTGGTGACCATCGCCGCCTTGCGCTCCTCGTCCAGTTCGACGATATGTTCGCTGCCCAGACGCTCCAAGGCCATGTGGACCATCGACACGGCGCCCTCGACGATCTTTTCGCGGGCCGAAATAATGGCGTCGGCCTGCTGGCGGCGCAGCATCACGGCGGCGATTTCGGGAGCATAGGCCAGATAGTTGATGCGGGCTTCAACCACCTCGATGCCGGCCATCGCCAAGCGTTCGTTGAGCGTGTGTTCGAGCTGGTCGTTGATCGCCTCGCTATTCGAGCGCAGCGTCAATTCATCGTCCTTAACCCCGTTATTGTCATAAGCATAGCAGCCGGCGACCTGACGCAGCGCAGCGTCGCTCTGCACACCCACGAAATTTTCGAGGATGTTCATGCGGGCCGAAGCCGAAACCCCGGTTTGTCCGGCGGTCGTCGGAGCGTCGATCTCGAAGACCGCCTTATAGATATCGTCGCGCTTGATCTTCCACACCAGCACCAGACCGATCATAATCGGATTGCCCGTCTTGTCGTTCACCTTGATCGGATCGACGTTCAGGTTGCGGGCGCGGATCGAAATCTGCTTGGCCGACATAAATGGATTGACCCACCAGTAGCCCGTTTCGTAGAAGGTGCCCTTGTATTTGCCGAAGAAGACCATGACGCGGGCTTCGTTGGGTTCGAGCAGCATGAAGCCCGCCATGCAGATCAGCATGCAGAGACACCAGACCGAGCCGATCACGACCGGCCCGACGCCGAACGCCAGCCCTGCGTCGATACGCTGCGCGCCGAACACGATCGCACACACACCCAGCGCCAACCCGACGAGGATCAGCGTCAAAGCCAGAAAACCATTGCATTTCCAGCCCTTGTAGACAAAATTTCCATTCTCCATATCCGTAAGTTTTAGGTGATATTATTTTGATATCACAAATATATCGAATTTTTCCGGGATTCCAAAAATTCCCCCGCTTTTTTCAGGGGGGGGCGAGGATAGGAAGGCAAGAGAGAACGGGGAGAATAAGAAGGACAGGAGAGACGCAGGAGAGACGCAGGAGAGACGCAAAAAGCGGCAGCATTTGCGGGAAACCGGCCCGGCAGCAGGTTGAGTACGAAGCGGAAAGGGTTTCGAGGCCGCCGCCGGAGGCTGCAGAGCGAAAAAAACGCGCCGGATTTCAGGTCCGGGCAACTCCGACGCGGCACGGTTCATGCAAGGTCGTATGCTCGTAAACCAAAAATAAATTTACGTTATGAATCAGCAAAGACACACCAACGAGGACACGCTGACCGATATTTTCGGTTCGGAAGAGATGCGCAATCCCGCGCCCACGGAGTTTATCCCCAAAGGCAAGACATCGCCCGAAATCGCCTACCAGTTAGTCAAGGACGAAACCTATCCGCAGACGCAGCCGCGGCTCAATCTGGCGACGTTCGTGACGACCTACATGGATGATTACGCCACGCGCCTGATGAACGAGGCGATCAACGTCAACTATATCGACGAGACGGAGTATCCGCGTGTCGCGGTGATGTGCGGCCGCTGTCTGAATATCGTCGCCAATCTGTGGAACACCCCCGAAAAGGCCGAGTGGAAGACCGGAGCGCTGGGCATCGGTTCGTCGGAAGCCTGCATGCTGGGCGGCGTGGCCGCATGGCTGCGCTGGCGCAACCGCCGCAAGGCCGCAGGCAAACCCTTCGACAAGCCGAATCTGGTGATGAGCGCCGGATTTCAGGTCGTATGGGAGAAATTCTGCCAGCTGTGGCAGATCGAACTGCGCACCGTGCCCCTGACGCTGGATCACATCACGCTCGATCCCAAGCAGGCGCTGGAGATGTGCGACGAAAACACGATCTGCATCGTGCCCATAGCCGGTGTGACGTGGACGGGTCTGGACGACGACATCGAGGGGCTGGACAAGGCGCTCGACGAATACAACGCCAAGACGGGTTACGAAATTCCGATCCACGTGGACGCCGCGTCGGGCGGTTTCATCCTGCCGTTCCTCAAACCCGAAAAGAAGTGGGACTTCCGCCTCAAATGGGTGCTGTCGATCTCCACGTCGGGCCACAAATACGGTCTGGTATATCCGGGCCTTGGCTGGGTGGTCTGGAAGGACAAGAAGTATCTGCCCGACGAAATGTCGTTCTCGGTCAATTACCTCGGCGCCAACATCACGCAGGTGGGTCTGAACTTCTCGCGTCCCGCGGCGCAGATTCTGGGCCAGTACTACAACTTCATCCGGCTGGGATTCGAGGGCTACAAGGAGATTCAGCAGAACTCGATGGACGTCGCCAAGTACTGCCACCAGCAGATCGGCACGATGAAGTGCTTCAAGAACTACTCGAAGGAGGTCGTCAATCCGCTCTTCATCTGGATGATGGATCCCGAATACGACAAAAAGGCCAAATGGACGCTCTTCGACCTGCAGGCCAAACTGCAGCAGAGCGGCTGGATGGTTCCCGCGTACACCATGCCCAAGAACATCGAGAACGTGGTCGTGATGCGCATCGTGGTACGTCAGGGCATGTCGCGCGACATGGCCGACATGCTGATGGGCGACATCCGCAACGCCGTCGCAGAGTTCGAACAGCTCGAATACCCCACTACGTCGCGCATCAAGTACGACAACATGGAGCACCAGAAGGGCAAGGTATTCACGCACTAGAATCGGGGATTCGGACCGGCGGTCCGGGGTTCGCCCCGGACTTCCGGCCGGTTTCCGGACCGGCATTACAGCCGGAAGGCGGAAAGACTCCCATTTATTGAGGTTCAGTCAACGGCGGGACGCCGCCGGCTGGCCGCCGCTTCCGGCACCCCTGCTTCGGCAGGGGTTTTTGTCCCGGTGAGCCGACACGCCCCGGAGTCTGTCGCAAAGATTGCGGAAAAGGTCGATCCAGCCCGTTCCGCGGCAGGCGAGACCGGGGTTTCGGCTACCACATCAAACTCCCGTGCGCCCTGAGGCGGCGCTTTCTCGCAGGCAGCTCGTTTTCACGGTTCTGCGCCCCGTCACGGCGGTCGAAAGAGCACACTTCCGGCTTCGGTCCGATTTCGGGGGATCGGCGGGCACGACCGCGACACGCACACTTTCCGGGCGCCACGGGAACTTGACAGGCGGCTTCCGCATACAGCGGCGGCCGCCTTTTTTTATCAGACCTCTTGCAATATTTCAAGCCGCGAAAAAGAGGCGGGCGGAATGCCCCTACCCTGAAGAACACCGAGGAAAACCGTTGCGGGACAAAAAAGACTGCCGAACGAAAAAGAGAACCGCCGAAGAAAGAAAAAGCTTGCAGGAGAGAAAAGAAAAACGGCAGCGGGGAGAGAAAGGCCGCCGGAGGGGAAAAAGAGAACCGCCGAAGAAAAAGAAAGTTTGCTGGCGGGAAGAGGAGGAAACAGCAACGGAACGAGAAAGGCTGCCGAAGGGGAAAAGAGAACCGCCGAAAAACGAGAAAGCCGGCAGGTGGAAAGGCAGAGCCGTCATGGGCCGCGAAAAGAGTGCAAAAAAAGCGGGAGGAAACCCGTTTCCCAACTGTCAAAAAGAACAAAAACGGCCCTTTCGGGGACTTGTCGGAGCGGGAAAGTTTTATTATCTTTATGCCGTTTTACCGAAACCGTTCCGATATGGCCCAAACATTCGATATATTCCTGATCGTCATGGCGCTGCTGGCCTTGGTGGTCTTCGCTGCCCTGCATTTTTTCGAAGCCGGATACGGCTATCTCTTCAACCCCAAATACGGGCCGCCCGTGCCCAACAAGATCGGCTGGGTGCTGATGGAGTCGCCCGTATTCGTGGCGATGTGCGTGCTGTGGCTGCTCTCGGAAAGGACGTGGGAAGCCGGGCCGCTGACGCTCTTCGCGCTCTTTCAGGCCCACTACCTCCAGCGGGCCTTCATCTTCCCGCTGCTGATCCGCGGCAAGGGCCGCATGCCCCTCGGCATCGTCGTGATGGGCATGGTCTTCAACACGCTCAACGCCCTGATGCAGGGCGGGTGGATCTTCTACGTCTCGCCCGAAGGCTACTACGCCGACTGGTTCGCGCAACCTTATATTTATATCGGCGGGGCGATGTTCCTCGCGGGAATGGCCGTGAATCTTCATTCGGACCACATCATCCGCAACCTGCGCCGGCCGGGCGACACGCGCCACTACATTCCGCGCGGCGGCATGTTCCGCTACGTCTCGTCGGCCAACTACTTCGGCGAACTGCTCGAATGGACGGGCTTCGCCGTGGCTTCGTGGTCGTGGGCCGGAGCGGTGTTCGCGTGGTGGACCTTCGCCAACCTCGCGCCCCGCGCCGCATCGCTGCGCCGCCGCTACGAGCAGGAGTTCGGCGAAGAGTTTTCGCGCCTTCGCCGCAAACGGATCATCCCCTTCATCTATTGACCCGCCTAAAAGGCGGGGTTTAGGTTGCGGATGGTCCGTTACAACGTTTTTCACCCAGTTCTGCGCCCGCCGGATTAAGAAGGCGGCTTCAGGGACGACGCAAGAATTTCACGTTTCGGAACGAAGTCTGCGCATCCGACTTTCAACCCTCAACCTCTAACTCTCAACTTTCAATTCAATGTCCTCTACACTTTTCACCCCTTATAAATTAGGCCCCGTCACGCTGCGCAACCGCACGATCCGTTCGGCGGCCTTCGAATCCATGGGCAAGGACTTCGGTCCCACCCGGCAGCTCAAGGACTACCACGTCGCCGTAGCCCGCGGCGGCGTGGGCATGACCACGCTGGCCTATGCCGCCGTGTGCCGCAGCGGACTGTCGTTCAACAAGCAGCTGTGGCTGCGTCCCGAGATCGTTCCCGGACTGCGCGAAATCACCGACGCCGTGCACCGCGAAGGGGCCGCCGCGGCCATCCAGATCGGACATTGCGGCAACATGACCCACTGGACCACCGCCGGGCAGATGCCCATCGGCGCCTCGACGGGATTCAACCTCTACGCCTACACGCCCGTGCGGGGCATGAAGAGACGCGAGATCGAACAGGTGGCCCGCGACTTCGGCACGGCGGTGCGCACGGCCCGCGACGCCGGATTCGACTCGGTGGAGGTGCACGCCGGGCACGGATACCTGATCTCGCAGTTCCTTTCGCCCTACACCAACCGCCGCTGCGACGAGTACGGCGGATCGCTCGAAAACCGCATGCGTTTCATGCGGATGTGTCTGGAGGAGGTCATGGAAGCCGCGGCGCAGACCGGGACGGCCGTGTTGGTGAAGCACAACATGTACGACGGATTCAAGGGCGGCATCGAAATCCCCGAAAGTCTCGAAATCGCCCGCGAGATCGAGCGTTTCGGTGTGGACGGCATCGTGCTGTCGGGCGGATTCGTGTCGAAGGCCCCGATGGCCGTGATGCGGGGGCTGATTCCGATCTACACGATGAGCTACTACTCGCCGCTGTGGCTGCGTTACTTCATCCGCTGGTGCGGGCCGTGGATGATCCGGCAGTTCCCGTTCGAAGAGTGCTATTTTCTGGAGGACGCCAAGAAGTTCCGCGCCGAGCTGAAGTGTCCGCTGGTCTATGTGGGCGGGCTGGTGAGCCGCGAAGGCATTGACAAGGCGCTGGACGCGGGATTCGAACTGGTGCAGATGGCGCGGGCGCTGGTCAACGACCCTGCGTTCGTCAACAAGCTTCGGGAGGGCGACGCCGCGACCCGCAGCGAGTGCGACCACCGCAACTACTGCATCGCGCGCATGTACTCGGTGGATATGAAGTGCTGCAAGCACTGCGGCGACCTGCCGCGCAAAATCCGCGAAGAACTGGCAAAACTGCCGTAGACATGGAACATAAGAACGACACAAACCCGATCGACAAGCAATCGGGACATACGCCCGGCGAAGGCGCGCCGGACACCTGCACCGTGCAAGAGACGACGGGAACGGCACCGGGCATCCGCACCGGGCAGGAGACGGCACGGCATTCCCGGCGGATGAAGCGCGGCGAAGTCCGGCCGGGAAGCGCATGGGCGCTGGTAACGGGAGCCGGATCGGGCATCGGACGCTGTTACGCCCTGCGGCTGGCGGCGCTGGGCTACCGGCTGGTGATCGTCGGCAACAATGCCGCGCCGCTCGAAGCCGTGGCGGAAGAGATACGCCGTACGGCGGGGGCTTCCGCAGCAGGAACAGGCCGGGGCGAAATACCGGCAGCGGGGATACAGACAGCAGGAACACCGGTGGCGGGAAGAATCGAAGCCCCTGCAACACCCACACACCTCCCCGAAGTCCGGGTCATGCCGATGGACCTCGCGCGGGTCGGGGCGGCACAGGAGTTGCACGACCGGACTGCAGCCGAAGGGATCGAAATAGACGTGGTGATAAACAACGCGGGCATCTTCTCGTTCTGCGACATCCTGACGACGCCCGCCGAGCGTATCGAACGCATCATCCTGCTGCACGACCTGACCGTCTCGCAGCTATGCCGTCTCTACGCCGCCGACATGGTTCGCCGCGGGGTGCGGGGGCACATTCTCAACATGTCCTCCTACTCGTTGTGGATGCCGTTTCCGGGGCTGGCGCTATACAGCGCGTCGAAGGCTTACATGCGGTCGTTCTCGGTGGCTTTTGCCAAGGAGGTGCGCGACCGCGGCATCCGCGTCACGGCGGTCTGTCCGGCAGGCGTGGCGACCGACCTCTACGGGCTGACGCCCCGCTGGCAGCGCATCGGCAAACGGCTCGGCGTGCTTATCACGCCCGACAACTGCGCGCGGCGGGGACTGCGGGCTTTGTGGCGGGGCCGCCGCTGCATCGTGCCCGACTGGTGGAACCGAGCGTGGATTCCCTTCTGCAAGGCTCTGCCGATGTGGGTGCTGCGGCCGATCCGCAGGTTCACGATGCAATTCCAGAAATAACACGGCCCGCGGTCTGCCACGATCGGAAGCCAAGCGGCTGACGGAACGGCTGACGCAACGACGGACTAAACGGCTGGCGGAATAGCAGATGCAACGGCCGGCAAAACGACGGCCGTAACGGCAGGCGGTGTGAACAACAAAAAACGCCGGAAGACTCCGGATATGAAAACATGCCGTCCCGTGAGAAAGGAGCGGCCGGCCGGCAGGACAGAAGCATCCGGCCAATAAGACAGGAGCAGGCGGCCGGCAAAACAGGAGCGACCTGCCAGAGAGAAAGAGGCGGCCGGCCGCGCAAAAACAAAAATCGCAACAGCTTATGAAAGAGATCAAAAACGTAATATTCGACCTCGGCGGCGTCCTCGTGGACCTCGACATCAAGCGCTGCACCGCAGCGTTCCGCGAGCTGGGGATGCCCCGTGTCGCCGACCTTATCAATCCCTACTATCCCGCCGAGATGATCGGCCGGCTGGAGCGGGGCGACATCCCGTTCCACGAAGCCTGCGACGAAATGCGCCGGCTGGACGGACGGCCCGAAGTGACCGATTCCGAAATCGCGGCGGCGTACAGCGCATTTCTGGTGGGGATTCCGGTCGCCAAACTGCGGCAGATCATGCGTTTGCGCGAGGCGGGCGTCCGCACCTATGTGCTTTCGAACAACAATCCGGCGGCGATGGTCGCCATCCGCGGCGCGTTTACGGCCGACGGGCATACGATGGACGACTATTTCGACAAGATATACCTTTCGTACGAACTGCACGAACTGAAGCCTTCGGAGGCGATTTTCCGCAAGGTGATCGCCGACAGCGGCGTGATCCCCTCCGAAACGCTCTTCATCGACGACGGCCGGAAGAACGTTGACGCCGCGCAGGCGCTGGGCTTCGCCGTCTACATGCCCGCGCCGGGAGAGGATTTCGGGCATCTGTTCGAGGAGATAACGCGTTGAGGGATTGCGGGGAGGAGCCGCGGAGCCGAACCGCAGGGCCGAAACCGCACGCGGCAATAACCGTTGACAGAAACCGCACGGCCGGAATTTCTATTGCAAGTTCCGGAATGCGGACCGCAAAACCCACAACCGGAGTTCCGACGCGAATTCCCGAACGCGATCGCAAAACCCATGGCCGGATTCAGGCGGAGGTTCCGAAGCCGCCCGGAAGCATACGACAGGGAGCCGGCAACATTCTGACAGCGTTCAGACAGTATTCGGGCGGCATTCCGACAACGGTCTGACAGCGGTCCGACAACATTCGGGCCGGCTCTCGGACGCCCGGACGTCCGAACGCCCGGACGTAAGATGGAAGGCTTCGCGGAAGATCGCGTAAACCTGAAATGAAAACGATACGACACAAGGCGGCTGCGGAGGATTTCCCGGATGCCGCACTGACCACAAACAGAACGAACCATGAAGAAATGGATTAAAATTACGCTGATCGCCGCGGCCGTCTTGGCCGTGCTGATCGTCATAGCTGCGATCGCCGTTTCGCCCGTAGCCAAGAACTACATCGAGAAACACGACCGCGAACTGATCGGTCGCTCGATCCGCATGGAGCGGCTGCGGATGAACATTTTCACCGGACGCCTGCGCATCGAAGGACTCCGCATCGGCGGAAGCGAAGATTCGACGACGTTTTTCCGACTGGACAGCTTCGAGATGCGCATGCGGCTATGGCCGCTGCTGGGAAACCGTGTGCTCGTGAAGAAAATCTCGTTCGCCGGTCCCGACGTGAAGATCTACCAGCGGGGCAGCGCTTTCAGTTTTGATGACATCACAGCCCGCTTCGCGGGCGACACGACAGCCGTCGCCGCAACGCCCGAAAAACCCTCGAAACCGTGGGAAATCGGGATTTACGACATCTCGATCCGCAACGGCAGGGTCTTTTACAAGGACCTCGCGCTCGATGCCGAGTGGGGCATGAACGACCTGAACCTGCATATTCCGGGCGTCTATTTCTCCGGCGAGAAAACCGACGTCGGGGCCGTGCTCAACTTCGCCGAGGGCGGGTCGCTCTCGACCGACGTGGGCTACAACATCGAAAGCTCGGAATTCGACATCGGAATACGCCTGCAGGACTTCGCGTTGGCGGGCACGCTGCCCTATTTCCGGCAGTCGCTCGACGTCACGGCCGTGGACGGCCGCCTGTCGGCCGACATCCGCCTGCGCGGCAACACGGAACACCTGCTTTCGCTCACGACCGAGGGTACGGCTTCGCTGGCGGGCTTCGCCCTGCGCGACCGGCAGCAGCGGCCCGTGGCGGGCGTCGATACGCTGGACGTAAAACTCGCCGAGGGCGATCTGGGCAAAATGCGCTTCGTCTTCGACCGCATCTACGTTTCGGGACTCTCGGCGCTGTTCGAAGTGACGCCCGAAGGCAACAATCTCGCCGCTCTGATGAAATCCCCGGCGGCTGAAACCGCTTCGCCAACCGCCGTTTCCGTCTCTGCGGCAACGAATCCCGCTCCGGAAGCAGCCCCCGCTCCGGCGGCTGAAATCACGACGTCTGCCGTTCCTGCCCCGACTGTTGCGAATCCCGCCCCGGCGGCAGGTTCAGCCCCGGCGGCAGAAATCACGACGTCCGACACTGCGGGAAGCGCGACGCTGAGTCCGACGCTCCGGATCGCCGACCTCGAAATCGCCAAAGGCCGCGTGACGGTGCGCGACCTGACGATGCACCGCCCGTTCGAATACACCGTCTCGGAGATCCGCATGCGCAGCCGCGATTTCGACCCCTCGAAGCGCAACAGCATGACCGTCGATGCGCGGATGCAGAAGACCGGTTCGGCGAAGCTGCGCTGGGAAGGGACGCTCGACGACATGAACAATCAGAACATCACGCTTTGGCTCACCAACCTCGACCTGCGCGACTTCGGTCCCTACTGCGAACACTACACGGCCTATCCGCTGACCAAGGGCAACCTCACGTTCCGCAGTCAGAACGTCATCCGCGACCGCTACCTCGACGGCACCAACCACCTCGACATGTTCGAACCGAAGGTGGACAAAAAACGCAGGGAGATCAAGGCCGAGATGAATATTCCGCTCAAGCTGGGGCTATACGTCCTGAAAGACAAGAAAGGCCATGTGAAGATGGACCTTCCGGTCAAGGGGAGTCTCGATTCGCCGGAGTTCTCCTACCGCAAGATCGTGCTGAAGGCAATCGGCAACGTCCTGCTGAAAGTCGTGACAGCGCCCTTCTCGTTCCTGTCGGGCAATAAAGAGAACCTCGAATACATTAATATCGATCCGCTGCAATACGTCTTCACGTCGGAGCAGTACGCTTCGCTGGACAAGATCGCGCAGGCGTTGCAGGACAAACCCGAAATGCACATCGTCCTGACGCAGCGCGTCAACATGCGCCGCGCCCTGCCCCGGCAGGCGGCCGGCGCGCTCAGGATGGCCTATGCCGAGCATCTGAAGAGCGCCGACACGACCGGCCGGCAGCCGATGTCGATGCTCGAATACGAAAAGATCCAGCAGACCGATATTCGCACTCCGGCGATCATGGCTTTTGCCGATTCGCTGCTGACCCGGCAGGGAATTTCGCCGCAGGGACTATCGGCCGACGACAAGGCGCTGGCGCTCTACCGCGAAAAAGCCGCCGGACAGCTGGCCCGCATGATGGCCGCACGCAACAAGGCGTTGGCCGAGTACATGCAGTCCACGCACGGCGCGACAGCTCCAGCGTTCCGGGTGCAGACGATGGATTCGCTGGCGCTGCCCAATTACACGGGCCGCGACCGTTACACGATCGCCCTCGAAGTGGACGGCGAAACCGTGGAGGTCGAAGCGGAGGACGACAATGCGGGAGCAGGAGCTGGTACAGATGCGGGGGCGGAGGCCGAGACAGATGCAGGGACAAATACGGAATCGGATACCGAGACGAATGCAGGAACGCATGCAGGAACAGATACAGAGTAGGATGCCGGGGCGGATACAGAACTGAATACGGAACTGAATACGGAATCGGATACCGTGACGGGGATAAATGCAGGATACGGATGCAGGATATCGCCGGGGATGTTCAGGCGGATACGACACTTGGCCGCATCCGCCCCGGCAGAGAAGCGGCGGGAACCGGCAAGGCAACGGATACGGCGGCGGGCACGAATCCCATTACGGCCGCACGGGACGGAGTCTTCGGGAAAAAGCCACGGAAGCAGCCGGTTCGACAGGCGAAGCAACTCCGCCTGCGGCCGGAACCGATGCGCATATTCCGGCCGAATAGAGAGCGGAAACGGGACCCCGGCCGATAAAGAGCGGGATATATGCAGAAAAGGTTTAAAATGAGATTCCTCATTCTAAACCTTTTACAATTTGTCGGGGAGACTGGATTCGAACCAGCGACCTCCAACTCCCGAAGAATATGCGGGCCGATGTAATCGGTTGAGATATTGAGGTATACAGATGCCATCAAGCTACTTTCACGCAAATTTGCACGCAGTAAAAAAATTAGGATGGAGTCGTATTAGCTATTTTATATTTCTTGTAAATAAAGGAATAACGACGGCAAGAATAATTAGAAGTACAGACCACCATATTGAAGCTTCTGATGCAAATAATAAAATCATTGATAAGCTTATACAAATCAACATGATTATCATACCAAGCGGATTCTCTCTCCACATTTCCTCATTCTGTTTCTGCTCTTTCAACCTCCGCTCCCGTTTCTGTTTTTCTTTTAAGTCTTTAAGCGGATTAAAATTATGTCCGCATTTTAGACATGTTATGTTAATATCTCTGCTTCCTATCGTACCAGCAAGGATTCCGATTCCTCCCGCTACAACTGCACCCGCGATAGCTTTTCCTCCGCTGAATCCTTTCTTATCAACATGTAAATTTATGGATTTGCATTTGGGACAATGTAACAAATCCTCACTTTGATGTGAAATGGGTACCGGTTTAACGGTTGCTTGTTGCATAGGCATTCCACAGTTCGGACATGAAGCAGCCTGATTGCTGATTTCTTTTCCGCATTCGGGGCATTTTACGAGTGACATGGTATGCGTAATTAGTTTTTATTTTTCGCTCATCAGCATGAGTACCCTATACATCCCATACATGTCACCAAATGCGACTTCAAACGGGGGATAATGCTGATTGATAGATATACAAGTGACTACCTCGGCCGTTGGGCCGGGCATTATTTTTTTTATGACAGAGCCATTGCAGGTATCGAGGACATAAACCCTACCCCACTCGATAAATGCCTTCTCATTTATCTTCTTGAGCAGTATTTTCGCACCGCTCGGATATTCCGGCTCCATACTATCACCGCTCACCGTCATAGCGAAATCGACGCCTTTTATGGGCGACACGATCTTCTCGCAATCATCTGCCTTTACCGATACGATAAATTCATTCAGCGACCCACCCTGCGCAGCCAAAGGGAGCAATGGGATCATCTTAATATCACCATATGCTGTCTGTAGGGCATTGATTCCTACCTCTATTCCCAAAATATTTTTCACATTTTGTGAAATATTAGCATCTAATTCCGGCAGAGCGAACCAATTTTGCAAGGTTCTGCGAGTTATTTTCAATCTAATTGCCGCCTCCTCTTGGGTTATGCCTATTTTTCGTATTTCTTCTTTTAGTTGATTTCCAGTCATATGCAAATTCGATGTAAAAATAAATGTGAAATTATTTGCACAAATGAGAATTTATTTTCACATTTGCAATGTCAAACAAAAGTACAATACAAATATAACTAAAATAACATCAACGCCAACTATGAAATCCTCTAAAGTCGCAGCCACGCAGGAATTGAATAACGAAATAGCATTGCTCCTGCTGAAAAGTATAGATACAGCTATTGAGTCGCTCGAAAACTACGAGCGGCGGATATCGGCCCAAAACTTCACAACACCGTACGATGCGGAACTCATTATCAAATGCCGAGTACTACGTGGACAATCAGAACAAATGCAGTTTCAACTTTCTCAAAGACGGAAGAACTCAAAACAGAAATAGTTCTATGGAACGGAATACCCAAACCTTTGCGGCGCTTTACGAAGCATTGCCGCCGACAGAGAAAAACCGCATCACGGCTGAAATTATAAATCGATGCAACGTCAGCCTTTGGACAATTCAATCATGGAAGTCCGGATGCCGAAAACCCAAACCCAAGAGCCGGGAGATACTCGCCGAACTGTTTGATGTCCCGACGTCTGAAATGTTCCCCGAAACTGTAAACTAAAACGACACGACACTATGGACAACTTCGAAATCATTGACTTCAACAAACTGGACACGCGCAAACGCAAAACAATTCTCCGTCAAGCGGTAGATGATATGGATAAAGTAGCGTTGCAACGCATGCGGGAGGGCTTAAATCCGCGCGGGTTTGAACTTCAGTTCAACAACATCGTCCAAATCGAAAAATTAAATCATGGATAAGATTGAATGGGTAACACAGACCCGCCTATGTAAAGAACTTGGAATTAGCAGATGGACGGCACGGCGTTACGCAGATGCGGGGATTTTCAAAACTAAACCGCGCAAGACTTATACCGGAGGGTATGTAACCCTCTACAATCTTAATCAAGCCCGACGGGCTTACACGCAACCGGCATAATACAACATTGTCACAAAATACCCCAAGTCATGAATACCCACGAAAATACGACAGGAATGGAGCAACACGTCACCAGCGAACGGCAACACACAGTATCTGGTATGCCCATCATTCATATCCCGCAGAAAGTATACGAAACGATTGCCGAGGAATTGATTGATAAAGTTGAAGGCCGTCCATACTATGAAATGAAAATTGAGCGGGACAACGGCACCTATGCTTGGGAGTATTCATGCAAGTTCTATGCTTACTACGAGATTGACCGCCGTCCGGACGGTGACGCTACTCGCCTCAAAGAGATTGCCCCAATTTGGGCGGAGTTTCATATGTGGTTCTCGGATGATGAAGAGGAACTGCAAAATGATTTCGATGCCGAAAAGCTCCGCGATCATGGAATACCATACAACAAACCTTTTACAACATCGGGAGTACGAACGGGTACTCAAAGTGTAAGCCGCCCGTGAGGGTCGCCCAAGCCGTCAGCCCCACGATACGGGGCAATCGGGGAGGTGGCGGAATGGCAGACGCCATATGATGATGGATAACCGAGAGCGTCAGGGATGGGACCCAAGCTCATTTATTCGCAGATATAAAGCGGCACGTGTCCGGCACGAGTGGGATAAACCCGGAAATAAAGCTCACAAGAGTCCGCGCTTACTCATCATATGAAACCGATTGCAACGGTTGCGGGTTCGATTCCCGCCCTCCCCACAACATTGTTCAACCATTTAAAATCAAACACTATGACATTGATCCGAAAACCCAATGAGATTCAGATTCAGGGTAAAATCAAGATGCTGATTTACGGCCAGCCCGGTATGGGAAAAACCACTATGGCACTTTCTGCCCCCGATCCGCTGCTTATCGACTGCGACAACGGTGTACAGCGTGTGAATCCGGCGCATATCAGCGACACCGTGCAGGTTTCGTCCTACAACGACGTACTGGCGGTTCTGAACGAGGATTTAAGCCCGTACAAGTCCCTCGTGATCGACACGGCGGGAAAACTTCTCGACTTCATCGCAGCGTATGTCATTGCTCGCAACCCGAAACTGGGCCGGGCAAACGGAGCCCCCACGTTGCAGGGCTACGGTGAAATCAAAGCCGAGTTTTCGCAGTTCTGTAAATTGGTGATGTCAAAAGACAAGCATCTGATCTTTGTAGCGCACCGCCAAACTCGTACCGAGGGTGACGAAACGCGCTATGTCCCCCTGTTCAGCGGTTCGAACTACGACGCTGTTGTAACCGAACTCGACCTTTTGGGCTACATTGAGGCCAACGGCAACAAGCGTACGATTACGTTCAATGGCACGAGCCGCAACGACGGTAAGAATACCTGCAACTTGCCGGCCATGCTCGACATTCCGTGTGTCGTCGATCCGGCCACGGGCAACGGCCTGCCGAACCGCTTCCTTTCCGACGCAGTAATCAAGGCCTACAACAACCACCTTTCGCGCCTGCAGGAGCAGGGACACAAGTACGCGGCGATTATGTCGCAGCTCAAGGAGAACATCGCGGCCATCACGGACGACATTTCGGCAAACGATTTTGTCGATCGCATCGACACGTTCGACCACGTCGGCGCATCGAAAGTTGCCGCCGGCCAACTTCTCAGCGAGAAATGCCGTGCCCTCAAATTGACCTTCAACAAAACGACCCGTCGCTATGAGCAAGGTGCCTAACATCCGGTATCAATTCTACGCCACTTTGCTCGACAGCTTTCAAAGCTATTTGAGCAGTGACGAGATTTGGGAGAAATATTGGGGCAGCTCCACAAAACCCGAAACCTTCACTCCGGACGAGTTCTGTGAGAAAAGCAAGCAGGACGTCCTCGACCGCATCAACCGCGTGCCATTCCAAAGTGCCGCGGCCGATCAGGGAACATGCTTCAATGAGATTGTCGATTGCCTTGTACTGAATAAGGCTACATGCCGCGAGGATATGGTACTTCGTTCTGACAAAGAGCGTCAAATCTTCTCGGCCGACTTTCGGGGACAGACCTATGAATTTCCGATGTCGATTTGCTGGGAGTTCGCCAAGTACTATAAAGGGGCATTGCCGCAGGTATTCTGCGAGGGTGTTCTGCCGACCAAGTACGGCGATGTCCGGCTTTATGGGTACATCGATGAGTTGATGCCGTTCGGCATCCACGATATCAAGACTACGGGCGGTTATCAAGCGGGGAACTTCCGTAAACATTGGCAGCACCACGCATATCCATTCTGCATGGAGCAGATGGGAACCCTTGTAAAATACTTCGAGTACAACATCTGCGAGATCAAGCGACTGCAAAGCGGCGCAGTGAAGACTGCAAGTTTCACGGAGTTTTACCCCTATCTGCCGGAAGAAACGCGAATGTTGCTGACGGCGCACTGCGAGCAGTTCATCGAGTTTATCGAGGCCAACCGCCATAAAATCACAGACACGAAAATCTTTAATCAAGAGTAATCATGGCAAAACAGATTATAGGCCGCCACAACGTATGCGCGGCGAAGGAATACACCACCTCACAAGGAGAGGTTAAGACCCAGTGGGTGCCGGTCGGCACGTCCGTAACTTTCGACGACGGCTCATACCTTATCAATATCAATGCCCTGCCGATGGGCAATTGGTGGGACGGTGTGCTGCAAGGCTTCAAGCAGGAACCCCGCGACCAGCAGGGCACAGCCCGGTCGCAGTCACCCGCCGCCGGAGGCTATCAGCAACCACAGTACGGCCAAGCACCGCAGGGGTATCGACCGCCGGCCCCGGCACCCGTCGCAGCTCCTTTCCCACCGTACGAAGAAAGCCCATTTTAAGCGATGAAAGATTTCCGTATCACGACACCCAAAGACAAAGAGGCTGTTAAGGCCTACCTCGACCGTCTGCCGGACGGCAAGCGTTACGATGTGGTCGTGAAACTCCACCGGGAGAAACGGACGCTGAGCCAAAACAACCTTTTTCACTTGTGGTGTTCCTGCATAGCCGACGAAACGGGCGAGGATAAGGCCCGGATCAAAATATTGCTCAAAGAAATGTTTCTCGGCTATAAAGAATACGGACTATTCGGCCACAAAACATTTTCGTTGCCCTCGACCTCTGCCCTCGATACGAAACAGATGTCCGAGTTTATGAACAAAGTGCAGGTTTGGGCTTCGGCCGAAATGGGAATCCTGCTACCGGTTCCGGAAGATGAATTTTTCTACCAATTCGAAGAACAATACAAAAACAGAATTTAGATGAAAACAATCAAAATTAAAAGTGCCACACTTTCGGCCCGTACGCTCAAAGTGGCTTACGATGAAACGATCTCGGACGGCACGGCGACCGTAACAAACGAGTACGCAGTAAACAAAGGTACGCTCTGCCATGAAGATTTGATCCATGCGCTGGAGCGGCTCAAACCTCACATGGCTATGCTGTGCGACCTCAAGGAAGTAGGCGGCATCGAAGGGGTTATTATCGACCTTGACCGTTACGATTTCGGGGAAAGCCTCGACAAAGTATTCATCAGCGGCATCAAGGTGTCCTATGGACTGAAGGGCGAAGTACTGACGATCATCGGCGGTAAGACCACGGACAAAGGCCGGGTGCTGAATCTCTGTGCGCCGAGTGTGGCGGATATCGACACTGAATACCCGTATGTGAGTGAACTTTTCGAGGTGCTTGAAAATATCCGCGCGGAGATCAACGCCTATCTGTTTGATGGCAAATGTGCCGTAAAGCAGGCGGAATTTGATTTCGACGAGGATATCTCCGGCGTCGAGGGTGATGCGCCGGAAGAGGCGGCAGAACCCGCGGAGCAACCCGCGGCCGAAGCACCCGCAGAAACCGAGGGCACACATTTCCCCAAACGTGGCCGCAAGAAAGGCAAGTCGGTAAAACTGTCCGCATAACCGTAGGCATAGAACACCATGTTGATCACCCAAGTAAATACAGACTTCCACATTGCATTCCGCTACTGCCGGCATTTGGTTGAGGCGGTGAAGAACCTGCCCGGTCGTCGGTATGACCCAGTAAATAAATTTTGGGTCGTGCCGACGCGGGAGCGGGCGGCAGTCGAGGCCTTTGCCCGGCGGTATGGCTTTCGGATGGGGGATCAGTCGGCGCGGGCTGAAATGGTCGGAGAGATTCCTCCGATGCCGGAATTGCAGGTTGAAATTCCCCTTGCAATGGAATTGTATCATTATCAGAAGCAGGGCGTGGCGTACTGTCTTGAGCATCCGCACACGATAATCGGCGATAAACCGGGACTTGGAAAGACGGCGCAGAGCATCGCGGCTGTGATTGCTCAACGCGCGTTCCCGTGCCTTATCATCGCGCCGGCGACGCTGAAAATCAACTGGGCGCGTGAGGTAAAGCAATGGGGCGGCGATAAAATGAACGCCATAATCATCAACGACAAAAACCGCCGGACATGGCATCTGTTCTATGAAGCCGGGATGGCGCAGTTCTTCGTGGTGAATTACGAAAGTCTCAAAAAGTACTTCGTGGAGAAGTTCACCAACAAAGAGGGGCAGAAGCTGATGCTTTCGCATATCAAATTCCGGCCGACGATCGACATTTTCAAGTCGGTGATTATCGACGAAAGCCACCGATGCAAAAATGGTTCTGCCCAGCAGTCCAAGTTCTGCATGGGTATCAGCAAGGAAAAACCCGTAACATATCTGTTGTCGGGTACTCCTTTGGTGAACAAGCCGAAAGACCTGATACCGCAGTTACATATCATGGGTATGCTGTCGAAGTTCGGAGGGTATAAGTATTTCGTGAATCGCTATTGCTCCGGGCCGAACGAAGCAAGCAATCTCCGGGAGTTGAATTACCTGCTGAACCTGCATTGTTTCTACCAGCGGGCAAAGGAGGACGTTCTGAAAGACCTCCCGGCCAAGACCCGTCAGACAATCCTCTGTGACATAACCAACCGTAAAGAATACATGGATGCCGAACGCGACCTTATCAAGTACCTGCGGGAATACCGGGATGCCTCGGATGAACAGCAGCGTCGGGCTAAACGGGGTGAGGTGATTGTACGTATCAACGTCCTGCGTCAGATATGTGCGCGCGGCAAGGTCAAAGAGGTAAAGGAATTCATTGACGACCTGATCGAATCGGGCGAGAAACTCATCCTATTTATGAACCTGATCGAACTGGGCGATGCTTTCAAAAAACTGTACCCGGATGCAGTTGTAATCCGCGGCGGGATGTCGGCCGAAGATAAACAGCGTTCCGTTGATTTGTTCCAACACGACCCCATCTGCAAACTGGCAATTTGCAATATCAAAGCTGCCGGGGTCGGCTTGACCCTCACAGCATCGTCCCGCGTGGCGTTCGTAGAGTTCCCGTGGACATATGCCGACTGTGAGCAATGCGAGGATCGCGCCCACCGTATCGGGCAGAAAAACAATGTATCGTGCTACTACTTTCTCGGCGAAAAGACAATCGACGAGGACATTTACAAAATCATCCAAACGAAAAAAAGCATCGCGCAAACTGTGACCGGCACCGTGGATCAGGTTGAAGAAAATGTTGTCGATGCCATCATGAACATTTTTAACCAAAAATAAATTGACATTATGGAAAACAAATTTGTATTTCTCGACATCACGTCGATAGGGATCAACCCTATGAACCCGCGTAAAACATTCGATCCGCGGGCGCTGGGTGAACTCTCGGAAAGCATCAAAGTCGTGGGCGTTTTACAGCCTATCACTGTGCGGCCGAGACCTACAGAGGAACACGGCGAAAAGTACCAGCTTGTATGCGGTGAGCGCCGCTGGCGTGCTGCGGCCATGGCCGGCCTCAAAGAAATTCCCGCGATTATCCGCGAACTGACCGACGATGAGGCCGTAGATGTTGCCATCACGGAGAACCTGCAACGTAAAGACGTTTCGCCTCTCGAAGAGGCCGACGCATTCAAATATCTGCTCGACAAAGGGCAGAGCATCGCCGACTTGTGCGGACGCTTCGGCAAGAGTGAGTTTTATGTTCGAGGGCGCATGAAACTGCTCGCCATAAGCGACGATTTCCGCAAGATGCTCGACGCCGGGGAAATCTCAATCTCTCAAGCAATGGAAATCGCCAAGTTCGATGCGGACATTCAAGGCAAAATGTATGAACAGCATTTTGCCCAGCAATGCTGGAACTCATGGCATGATTTGAATGCCAAATCCCTGTACCAGCGAGTAGTTCAGTCCTATACGAAAATACTTGATCGATACAAATTCGACAAGAGCGAATGCGATACATGTCCGAACTGCTCCAAGAATTTCAGCCTTTTCGCTGGCGGGGATGGTGAGGTAACATGTCAAAATGATTCCTGCCTGCAACGGAAAAAGCGCGAATATGAACTTGGCATTGCCTTGAAACTTCAAAAGCAGCACCCCGAAGCAGATTTCTACACGATGCACAAGGATTGCCCCAAAAAGGCCGAATTGGAGAAGCAAGGCCACGAAGTCAAGATTTGGCCGGGATGGCCGAACCGTATAGGGGCGGTTGTAACCAAGGAACTCAAAAGTAAAGTCGAGAACGGCACCGCACGTCTTGCCATCTGGTTGTATAGCGATGATCCATATTTCGGATATATCGAAAGGAATGGTGCCGGCATCCAATCCGAAGCAGACAGCACAATAAAAGATCTTCAGAACAAGGACAAGCGAAACAAGGAGCTTGAAGAGGAAAAGACCGTATCGGAAGTACGCGACACCATCAAAAAAATGGATATCGAAACGCTGTCTGCCGGAGAGCTTACAGCCTATGAGTCGCAACTGACATTGTTTATCTTGGTTCGAAACCTCAATAAAGAACAACAGGAGAAATTAGGAACGGTTCAGCATTACTCGATGTCCGACGAGGAAGCGTGGAACGCAGTAATGAATGTCACGCCGGAGCAGCTCGCCTACATTCACCGATGCAATATTCTCAACCAAGTTGGCGACCATTTCCGGCGGGACTTCAAAACAGACCTCTTCTTCGACTGGGTGAACAGCCGGGATAAGTCTATTATTCCAGAGGTGGAATTAAAGTACAGAGAGGTTTACCTGCGCCGCAAGGAAAAGATCGACGCCCGTATTGCAGAAATAGAATTGGCCAAAGCTGAAAAGGGAAAATAGGAAATGAACTACATCGAGTTGATAAACCAATTTTGGCAAACACGACGTAGAGTGCGATTGACCAGCGCGGAGGCAGACCTGTACTTCTGCCTGCTGCAAGAGTGCAACCTCCGCGGCTGGCTCAATCCCTTTGAGTGTCCCAACGGGTTAATCTGCGCGACTATCGGAGTGAGCGAATCCACTTTGATAGATGTGCGCAATAGATTACAGCAAAAGGGTTTTATCAAATTCGTAAGTGGTTGTCGTAAGGCGAAATCTCCCGTTTACTCCATTTTATACTTTGAAAATCCAAGTATAAACCCAAGTATAAGCCGGGGTATAAACCCAAGTATAAACCTGAGTAAAGAGGACGACACACCTATATATAGGTCTTTATCTAACGATAAAGACGGCTTAAAACAGAAACAGAAACATATTCCTCCTGATTGTCCCCCTGCGGGTGACGGTGAATTACCGCTCGGTATTGTTTCAGAAGATCCCCTAAAAAAAAGGGCGGAGATATGCAAACGGGTACGGGAAACATATCATCGGCATTGCAAAGGGCTTCCGCCCATAAGAACCATGACGCCGAAGCGTCAACAGGCCATCATGGCGCGGATGCAGGAACACGGCGAGGCCGCGGTTATGGAAATGCTCGAAATTGCAGGACGGTCGAAATTTCTTGCCGGGCAGAATACACATCAATGGACAGCTACTTTCGACTGGCTATTTAAACCTACGAATTTCATCAAAACTTTAGAACGGAATTACGATGACAAAACAAAACAATATGACAACGGCCGAACGACTGCTGGCGGGGATCAAAGAAAGTGCTTCACGGGCGAGTATAGCGAGGCCTTTTGAAATCGATATGCGGGAACCGCAAGTTGCAGAAGCTATAACGTACCTGTTTTCGCTCCAGTGTGCGCAGACGGGCAAAGTTGCGGATATTTCTCCGATGGTAGTCAAAGCGATTGAAAAGGCGGCGCATTGGCTTGTAAATCCTGAACGGGTAAGCCTCAAGATACTCGGCACACCGGGTACCGGAAAAACAACGCTGCTGTATGCTATCCGGGAGTTTATTTGGCGCTACAACCAAACGCAACCGTTCGGGCGTGTCGGTCTGCCTATCCATCCGGCACTGATGATTGCCGATTCATTCCTGCGTGGGGATACAAATTTCACACTGAAAAACGCGTCATCTATTCCCGTCTTGGCGATTGACGATGTCGGTGTAGAGCCGACGGAGGTAAAATACTATGGTTCGGAAATTCGTCCACTCACCGACATTATTCTGCACCGAAGCAACGAAAATAAACCCACAATCATCGTCAGCAACTTAGGAGAGCCGGATTTCCTTGCGAAGTATGGCGAGCGGGTATTCGATCGGCTCAAGGATATGACGACGATTTTAATGACTGGTGAAAGTAACCGCAGGAACAAATGATTTTAAAGCCCCTACATGTCCGTTTTCTCGTGGCAATGCAAAATATCATTAAAGATAAAAAGGCTCGCCGGATCGTGCCGTCTGCGGCGCTCTCTATGGAATTGGCACATGCCCTATCCCTTTCCCGTACAGAGGTCGAGCGAATTGGTGCAGAGTTGGCCGCCGCTGGGGAAATCAGCACCGGCGATACGATAAATCAGAAATACTACAATTCAAGAACCAATGAGTAGGCATAACGAATCGAGGCTACAAACAGCCTGCGTTACATGGTTCCGAATGCAGCATCGGAGTTTGGCAAAACTGCTCTTTGCCGTGCCGAATGGCGGTAGCCGTTCGAAAATCGAGGCGGCGATCATGCAGGGCGAGGGGGTGACCCCCGGCGTGTCGGATTTGATTTTACTGGTTGCCCGTAACGGGTATAACGGCCTATGTATCGAAATGAAAACAGAATCGCGAGGCTCCCAGCAGTCCGACAACCAAAAGGCGTGGCAGGTATTGGTCGAAGCGCAAGGTTATAAATACATTGTGTGCCGAACGCTTGAACAATTTATGTGGGAAATAAATAACTTTTTAAAACAATGAAATGCGAATAGATGATTACCTCCTCATTTTAATCTCTACACCCCAGCCGTCGGCAAATAAATTCTGCAACTGATGAACAAACCGCACATGGCATACACGGTCGCCAAGCCTACCGATGGATATGTAGAACTTATCTACAGCGCGGTCGACGTAAAGGTTATCTACGCCGTATTTGACCCATCGAATCGCATTACGACGCAGACCAAGCCGCTGGAGCATGTCCGTAGACAGAGGTACCGGTTCGATCTGGTCTGCGTGGATGTACGATACCTTTCCGCTGATTTGGTCGGTATGGGCGTTGATCCCCTTGGGGAATACGCTGTTGACAGCAATCACTTTCCCGGCGTGAAGAACGTAATTGCCAATTCGCAAAGAGTTGGTTTTCATAGTCACAAATAAAAACGTAATAAGAGAGCAAAAATTATGAATATCGATGCGATGTTTTCGTCCAAAACGGATTTATGGGCTACGCCGCAGGATTTCTACGAGAAACTCAATGCCGATTTCGGTTTTACCCTCGACCCGTGCGCCACACCAGAAAACGCTAAATGTGCAAAGTTCTACACCAAAGAGCAGGACGGACTTCGGCAAAACTGGGGGGGGGAAATTGTCTTTTGCAATCCGCCATACGGCAGGGAGATTTACGACTGGGTACGCAAATGTTACGAAGAAGCGCAGAAACCCAAAACAACGGTTGTAATGCTGATTCCAGCACGCACCGACACCTGTTATTTTCACAAATATATCTACCGTAAGGCCCGCGAAATTCGATTTCTGAAAGGGCGGTTGAAGTTCGGGAACCAAGCGAACAGCGCACCGTTCCCGTCGATGATAGTAGTATTTTAATAAACCATCAAGTTATGAAAAGCGAAAAAACACAAAAATACATAGATGATAACGAATGCGTATACCCGATGGAGGGATACGTAGCAAAGTATACCGCTGAAACAGCTTTGAAACCGCCGAGCAAGAGGCTGAGGAGCGGATGCGGGCGAAAGCGATCAGTGCATTCGACGATATGTGGTTTGAGAACGGAGAGTTCGAACCGGATTACGAGTACCACCGAAGAAATTTCATCCATAAACTGAACGAGAAATGAAAACGATTGAGGAAAGAGCAAAAGAATTTTGCGAAAAAAACATCTGCGTGGAATGCGGAAACCGAAAGAATTGTGACCGGAAATGTTTAGGATACTGTATTCCGACATTCTCCGCCCTTGAATGGCTTATCCAGTTCGGAAAATCTCAACACGCAGAGCTGACGCGCTGGAACGACCCGAAAGAGGAGCGCCCCAAACCGAATCATATTGTATTGACCAAGTGGAAATACAAAGACGGAAGCGGTGAGATAATATCCGTTGGGGGATTCAACGGGGAGGAATGGGATGCACACGCCATAGTATACCCAGAATTGTTTGATGTCATCGGCTGGCGGGAGATTCACGAATAAGAGAGTGATGAAAACCAAACTACTGCGCCGACTTCGGCGGGAGGCACGCATAGAATACCCGTATGCGCTTTTGAGTGCATTTGCAGAATATGTTGGATGGGACTATAACAAAACCCGTAGGTACATCCAAGCAGGAAAGAGGGAATACATCCTCCGCCGCGTTGCGGAGCTAAAACAGAAGAGAAAATGAATTCTACAAAACCTAAAGGCGGCTATGTGTTTATGACATATGCCGAATTTGAAGCCCTTGCCGAGATAATTGCGATGGCAGAGGGAGGGTTTGAATCGGCAGACGAAGATTTCGCTAAATACATGCGCAAGCATGTGCGAAACGCGAACAAATTGATGGTAAAATTCAACACGCGAAAGAAAAAATGAAAACAGGAATCGAACTGATTGCAGAAAGGCAAAGTAAGCTATTGGTGTCAAGCGGGCGTTTGGGGGACATAGGCAGGATGATTCTGCGCGCAGAAATGCTGGTTGAATTTTCAAGCATCACGTCCAAAACCGACGAAGCAATCAGATTGCTGGCCGAGGCTGGTGCCCGTATCGCCGCCGAAATAGATCGGTTAAACACTTTGGATAAATGAAAGCACAGCATATCCTACGGCGAATATATGTCGTAAACAGATGGCGGCATCCGGGCTGCGGGCATTTTATACTGATTGGGCTAAGTAAATTTTGGTTCGGAATTAATAAATATAAATTATCGGCTCACATCTTCGGAATTGAGATCGCTGCCGAGATCGACAGATTGAACAACTTAAAACAAGAATGATATGACCTATCAGGAAATGGATACCGCGATCCGCGAGGCGGAAGCGGTTGTCAAACGAGCGGAATTATACAGGAACAAGATGGCCCGGTTCCTTATCGGCCGATTGCATGGAATA
>ERZ835051.1043-NODE-1043-length-30520-cov-6.705892_pt1 | contig 30520 bp, 22 predicted proteins | sample MGYA00519575_ERZ835051 | MGnify/ENA primary metagenome ERZ835051 (study PRJEB31850, sample SAMEA3708769) | human gut metagenome | biome: human gut; feature: human-associated habitat; material: faeces | place: China | collected 2014 ... | reverse complement strand
TACGGCCCGTGCCGCCGCCGGAAGCGACGGAGAAGTACTTCTTGCCGTTCTCGATAGCCCACTTCTTGTAGGTACCGGCGACCAGATGCTGGAAGCGGGTGGGGTTGGTGGAGTTACCGGTGATGGAAACCTCAACGCCCTCAGCCTTCATGATGGCAACACCCTCCAGAACGTCGTTGGCGCCGTAGCACTTGACAGCAGCGCGCTCGCCGTCGGAGTAGGGGATGGTCTCGACGACCTTGAGCTCGCCGGTGGCGAAGTCATAGTCGGTCTTGACGTAGGTGAAGCCGTTGATACGGCTGATGATCTGGGCAGCGTCCTTGCCCAGGCCGTTCAGGATGACGTGCAGGGGCTCCTTGCGGACCTTGTTGGCGGTACGGGCAATGCCGATAGCGCCCTCAGCGGCGGCGAAGGACTCGTGGCCGGCCAGGAAGGCGAAGCAATGGGTGTCCTCATGCAGCAGCATGGCACCCAGGTTGCCGTGGCCCAGACCGACCTTGCGCTGCTCAGCGACAGAGCCGGGGATGGTGAAGGCCTCGAGGCCCTCGCCGATGGCAGCTGCACAGTCGGCAGCGCTCTTCAGGCCGCGCTTAACGGCAATGGCGGTGCCCAGGGTGTATGCCCAGACAGCATTGTCGAAGCAGATGGGCTGGATGCCGCGGATGATCTTATCGCAGTCGATGCCCTTAGCCAGCAGCATCTCGTTGCAGGCGTCGAGGCTCTCAAGGCCGTTGGCCTTCAGGCAGGCCTCGATCTTGGGCATACGGCGATTCTGGGATTCAAAAGTTGCCATAATCTATGTTCCTCCCTCTCTTATTCTTCACGCGGGTCGATGTACTTGACAGCGCCCTGCTCGGCAGAGAAGCGGCCGTAGGTGCCGATGTTCTTCTCGTAGGCTTCCTTCGGGTCCTTGCCGTGACGGATGTCCTCCATCATCTTGCCCAGACGGACGAACTGATAGCCGATGACCTGGTTGTCCTTGTCCAGAGCGGTCTTGAGGATGTAGCCCTCGGTCAGCTCCAGATAGCGGACGCCCTTGGCCTTGGTGGAGAAAATGGTACCGGTCATGGAACGCAGGCCCTTGCCCAGGTCGTCCAGACCAGCGCCGACAGGCAGGCCATTCTCGGAGAAGGCGGTCTGGCTGCGGCCGTAGACGATCTGCAGGAACAGCTCACGCATAGCAACGTTGATAGCGTCGCAGACGAGGTCGGTGTTCAGGGCCTCCAGAATGGTCTTGCCGGGCAGGATCTCGCCTGCCATAGCGGCAGAGTGGGTCATGCCGGAGCAGCCGATGGTCTCAACGAGGGCCTCCTCGATGATGCCGTTCTTGATGTTCAGGCTCAGCTTGCAGGTACCCTGCTGGGGAGCACACCAGCCCACACCATGGGTGTAGCCGCTGATATCCTCAATTTTATACGCCTTGACCCACTGGCCCTCTTCGGGGATGGGCGCGGGACCGTGCTTGGGTCCTTTTGTGATCGGGCACATTGCGTTGACCTGTGCGGAGTATTCGATCATAATTTTCTCTCCTTTGCATATTGTTAGGCTTTTCACAGCTATCTTTATTATAAAGGGTCGAATCCTGTTTTTCAAGATGTTAGTTTATGCTAACCTTTTGTTTTTTCGCATTTTGTACAGCCGGGCGGCATAGCGGGCGGCGAAACCGCATGGCGCAGTTGGGAGAGAGGCGTGCGGAGTGTAGGGGCCGATGCCCGCATCGGCCCGCGGCATACGGGAATGTGCCGGGTCGTGATAAAGCGGCAAAAGCCCCTCCGGCCTCGCCACACAAAAAAGCGCCGCCCTTTTCCCCAAGAGCGGCACTTCCCTATTCAAAACCGTTCAGTACAAAAACCCAAAAATCACCCGCGACGCTGCGCCGCAAACTGCCATCATCACAACGGCGGCAAGAATGGGCGGCAGCCATTGCCTGGCCAGACCGTGGTGATCCGCCGGGACGTCGGGCTTCGCCTTTTTGCCATGCTTTGCCGGGGCCTTTTCTGCCGCGGCATCCCCTTTTTCCGGCAGGCAGAACACCTGCAAAAGCGCGAAAAGCAGCATAATTTCCGGGAAGATCATCGACACGCGAATCGAAATGACCGCATGGGCCAGGTAGCTGACCAGCGCCAGCGTGACGGGCGCTACGCCGGGGCGCAGCCAGTTCTGCGCGGCCCTGCGCAGGTGCGCAATGACAAACCACAGCCACGCCGCCAGCCCGGCGGCGCCGGTGGTCAGCAGCAGCTCCAGATATTCGTTATGGGCGGCATAGAACGTTTTCATCCGGTCCGTGATGCCCGCGCCCGCCCAATCGGCCACCGCCGTGTGCATCATGCCGGGGCCGACGCCCAGCAGCTTGCGCCAAACGGGCTGCGCCAGCCAGCTTTCCACCGTGATGCGCCAGGCCGTGCCGCGGTAGGTGCCCCAATTGTCGTTGAAGATCAGCACATCGTCCAGGCGGCCCAAGCTCGGGAAGCCCGGCACACAATTGGCCAGCAGCGTCAGCACCGCCGCACCGGCGACGATGCCCCCCGCCAGCACGCGGCCCGGCCTGTACAGCGGCAGCTCCCGCCCGCGCAGGCCAAAATACAGCGCAGCCCAGACCACAAGGCAGACCACAAACCCGCGCTGCGCCACATGGCCCAGCGCCGCCAGCATCGGCTTGCCGCCCTGGGTGTAGACATGGGTGCGCATATACTGCATCCATCCGGCGTGGAAGAAGAAGAACGCTCCGATGACCGCCAGCCGCCGCAGCGTGCGGGTCGTAAAATTTTTCTGGCAGATCAGCACGAGCGCCGCCACGCCGACGCCGAGCATCAGTCCCTCGGCATCCACCACGGCCAGCGCCAGCCCGCCGAAAAATGCCGGAATACCGTAAAATACTGTGTGCCGCGGCCCGCGCGCGACGAGGAACGCATAGAACACAAGCGGCAGCGCAAACGCCATGAACCCGGAGCAGAAGTTTTTCTGTCCCAGCGTCGAGAAAAACTGCGCGCGCTCGACAACCGCCGTGTCGGCATACGTGCCGATGAGGTCGATATTAAAGATGTTGAGCACATACAGTACCGTGACCAGCGCCGTCGTGACGCCGACGCAGAACGTCAGCCCGTTCAGAATTTTCTGCGGCGCAAACGCGCGGACAGCCAGATACCCCGCCGCCGTGAACAGCACCATCATACAGCCGCCGTAGTAGCCGCCAAGCCCCCAGAACGAGGCCCCCGGCGAGAGGGAGAGCACGGTGGACACCACGCCCGACGCCGTGACCGCGCCCAGCGCCCAAAGTGCGGGGTCGGCTTTCCACGGCAGGCGGCCCGGATCCGGCCTTGCGCCGACACAGGCCAGCGCGCCGATCCAGAGCGCGAACGCCCAGCTCAGGGTGCAGATGCCGGTGAATTTGACAACGCCGAGGTTGGAGAATTTATCGATATACAGCGGGAACACGCAGAGCGCGGCCAGCAGAAACGCCGTGGCCGAGCGCGCGGCCAGCTTGCGCAGTTGTTGGGATTGGGTCATAGAAAGCCTCTTGAAATACATACTTTGTTATCGGAGCCGCTATGTAGGGGCCGCACATGTGCGGCCCGCCGCCTAACGGAAAACGCCCATCTGCAGGAAGGCCGCGGGCCGGGCATGCCCGGCCCCTACATGTCTCCCGGCAACACCATATTTTACCCCGTGCCACGCAAAATTTCAACCATTCTCCACAGGTTTTACAAGACTGACACAAATCAGCCCCGCTGCGGCACAGATCCCGGCCAGCCAGTGCCGGGCGGCTAGGGGCAGGGCCTGCGCACCGATATAGCTCAAAATGCTGCCGCCGCTCATGCCCAAAGCAATAAAACCGTAGTTCACCCCGGCGTGGGGCAGGCCGAACAGGTCGGTGTTGAAGGACGGCTGTACCGCCGCGCCGCCCGAGTAGAAAAACGTGAGCACCGCGTAGGCCGCCAGCACCCACCACTGCCCCGCAAACGCAAACCACGCACTGCCCGCAGCCAGGCCGAGATACACCGCGTACAGCACCGGCTTGCGGCCCAGCCTGTCACTGACAGCAGGCAGCAGCATCCGCCCCGCCGCGCTGGCCGCCGACCCCAGCACGATGCTGTACGGCGCGGCGGACTCCGGCAGACCGCGCTCGGCTGCGATTTTGAAAATTTCCGGGCTGAACAGCAGCACCGCCGGGGCCGACAGCGCCACCGCCGCCGCGCACAGCTTATACTGCGGCGTGCGGAGCATCTGTTTGTAATCAAGTCCCGGCTGCGGCGGGCCGCTCTGCGCTTTGGGCGGCGGGTCCTGCAAAATCAGCGCCCCCGCGCCGCAGACGACGAGCATGACCGCCCCTAACGCGGCAAAGCAGACCCGGATGCCCCACGCCCCGCCGACACCCCTGACGAACACCGTAAAAAACGCGCCGGACAGCCCCATGGCGACGCCCGCCACGCCGGTGGCCCAGCCCTTTTTGTCCTGATACCACTTCTGCGCACACGCCAGCACCGCCGGGGCTAAAAACGCGCTGCCCAGCCCCGCGGGCACACTGTAGACGACGAGAAACAGCGCGGCGTTCGCGGGCGGCACGAGCGCCGCCGCAAAGAACCCGCCCGCCAGCAGCACCGTGCCCCACAGCCCGGCAAACCGCGGGCCGCGGGCGTCCTGCAAAAGCCCGCCCACTGCGCAGCCGACACCGTAGGCCGCAACAAGCACCGCGAACGCCAGCATGGCCTGCCCGCGGGAAAACCCGTACCCCTGCATGACAGGCTGCTGGAACACGCCCCACGCCGCCGGGATGCCGGTGAGCAGCTGCGCCGCCGCCCCTGCCGCCAGGATATACGGCCCGCGATTTTGTTTTGGCACACGTATCCCCTCCCCTTTTCGGGTTAGTATGCCCGGTTTGGATTGACAAAATGCAGCGCAAAAGGTATCATTATAAAGTATATAAAAGCAAAGAGCCTTCCCCCAGCGGGGGAAGGTGGCCAAGGCCCCGCCCGAGGCCGGATGAGGGGCGGCTTTACCATCATTGCCCGTTTACGGGTTGCAATGGCAAGGTTTGTCCCTCATCAGTCACCTGCGGTGACAGCTTCCCCCTCAGGGGAAGCCATTATACTGTATAAGGAGAATACCATGAAAACTCAGCCTTTAAAAGGTATGCGCGATCTGCTCCCGCGGGAGCAGGCGCTGCGTGACTATATCCAGGGCCAGATTTTGACCACCTACCGCGCCGCCGGTTTCCAGCGCATCTCCACCCCCATTCTGGAGGACATGGAGAATCTGGACAAGAGCGACGGCGGCGACAACCTGAACCTGATCTTCAAGGTGCTCAAGCGCGGCGACAAGCTCGAGCATGCGCTGGCAAGCGGCGATGAGAAGCAGCTGTCCGACATGGGTCTGCGCTATGACCTGACCCTGCCACTGTCCCGCTACTACGCGGCCAACCGCAACGAGCTGCCCAGCCCGTTCAAGGTCATCCAGACGGACCGCGTCTACCGCGCCGAGCGCCCGCAGAAGGGCCGTCTGCGCGAGTTCGTCCAGTGCGACATCGACATTCTGGGCGACTCCTCCCCCAACGCCGAGGTCGAGCTGATCGACGTGACCGCCCGCGCCCTGCTGAAGATCGGCTTCACCGGCTTCACCGTCAACATCAATGACCGCCGCATCCTGCGCGCGATGCTCGAGAAGATGGGCTTTGCCGCTGACCAGCTGGACTCCGTCTGCATCAGTTTTGACAAGATGGACAAGATCGGTGCGGACGGCGTTAAGGCCGAGCTGACCGAGAAGGGCTTTGCCGCCGAGGCCGTGCAGGCACTGGACGACTTCCTGCGCGCGGGCGATTTCAGCCTGGACACCGTCGCCGCCAGGGTCGACGACGAGGCGCTGACCGCCGACCTGCGCTATGTCATCGCCGCCAGCGAGAAGGTCGCGGGCGGGCGCTACGGCATTGCCTACGCCCCCAGCCTCGTGCGCGGGCAGGGTTACTACACCGGCATGGTGTTTGAGGTCACCTGCCCGCAGTTCAGCGGGGCCGTGGCCGGCGGCGGACGCTACGACAACATGGTCGGCAAGTTCATCGGCCAGCAGGTGCCCGCCGTGGGCTTCTCCATCGGGTTCGAGCGCGTCTGCGGCATTTTGCTGGAGCAGGGCTACCAGATCCCCGGCGCGAAGCCGAAGATGGCGCTGCTCTACCTGAAGGACGCCGACTTTGCCGCCGTGCTGGCCAAGGCCGAATCCTTACGCGCCGACTACGACGTGACCGTTCTGCCCCAGGCGAAGAAGCTGGGCAAGCAGTTCGGCACGCTGGAGGCCGCGGGCTACAACGCCGTTGCCTTTGCCGACAACGACGACGTGAAGCTGCTTGGGCAGAAGGCCGAATAATTGCCGTAAAATTTGTGGGATGTGCCGAAAGTACGGTACATCCCACTTTTTTGTATTTGCTTTGTAACACACAGGGCGCGTTTTCCGTGTTATATTGGTGAAAAGGGAAATATAGGATGCCTTCCCCCTTGGGGGAAGGTGGCCGAGGCCCCGTCCGAGGCCGGATGAGGGGCGAGCTTACCGCTATTGCCCGCAAACGGCTTAGTATCGCAGGGTCCGCCCTCATCAGTCAGTGGTCGGCGCCACTGACAGCTTTCCCCGAGGGGGGAGCCTTTACAAAGGAAAGGAGTATCCAACCATGAAAAAACGCATCGTCCGTATCACCGCTGCCCTGTGCGCCGCCGCACTGCTGGCGGGCTGCGGGAGCAGCATCGGCAGCAAAGACGGCGGGTACTACGCCACTGAAGCCGCCGCGCAGGAGAACTACGCCAATTACGACAGCGCCGCGGGCAGTGTGGACAGCGGCCTTGTGCCGGAGAACGCCGCCGAGGCCGCCACTGACGAGACCGCACAGAAGATCATCTACAACGCCAGTCTTTCGATGGAGTCCACCGACTTTGACACGACCCGCGAGGCCCTGATGACCGCCGTCGAGGCCAACGGCGCATGGCTGGAATCCACAAGCCTGTACGGCACCGAGAAGGACCATGACCGTACCGCCGACTACACCGTGCGGGTGCCGGTGGGCAGCTACCGCGCGTTTCTGGCCGCCGTGGGTGACGCGGGCAGCGTGCTCAACATCAGCGAGAGCGCCGAGAACATCACGAGCAGCTACATAGACGTGCAGGCGCGGCTGTCCGCGCTGGAGGCCCAGCGGGACCGCCTGAACGCGCTGGCTGACCAGGCCGAGACGACGGCGGATCTATTGGAGATCGAGAGCCAGCTCTCCGACGTGCAGTACCAGCTGGAAAACTACACCCGCCAGCTGCGCAGCATGGACCAGCAGGTCAGTTACTCCACCGTGGACATCTACCTGCGGGAGGTCGCCACCCTGACCCCCACCGGCGTGACCTTCGGTGAGCGGATCGCCGACGCCTTTGGCGGCGGCTGGGATGCCTTTGTCGGGTTCCTGCAGGGTCTGGTCATCGCTCTGGTCTACCTGTGGCCGGTGCTGCTGATCGCAGTGGCCGTGGTGTTCATCCTGCGCAAGGTCTGGAAAAAGCGGCCCAAGAAGGAAAAGCTGCCCAAGCCCGCGCAGACGCCCCCGCCCGCCGAGTACCCGGTGAAGCCGGGCGACGAGCCGAAGCCGAAATATTGACAGAAAACACAAAACCTGCCCAGCCGCGTGATATGCGGTTGGGCAGGTTTTTATCTTTGTGTGCGGTAGGGGCGAGGCATGCCTCGCCCCTACCCGCAAAAGGGAAGCCTGCGGGCAGGTTGCGGGCCGGACATGTCCGGCCCCTACAGCGCTATTACTTCTGACTTAGTCCTTCAGCTCACGGAGGGGTCAAGACCCCTCCCTACAAAGCATCCGTATACGGCAGTTTGTAGGGAGCGGTCTTGACTGCTCCGGCTGCCTTGCGGTGGCCACATGATAGTGGGAAAGCCTTAGTCCTTCAGCGTCAGCGCGATGCTCAGATCCTTGAGCTGCTGCTCATCGACGACGTCGGGGGCACCGCTCATCGGCTCACCGGCGTTCTGCACCTTCGGGAAGGCGATGACGTCGCGGATGGAGTCCTTCTTGAGCATCAGCATGACCATGCGGTCCAGGCCGTAGGCCATACCGCCGTGCGGCGGCGCACCGAACTTGTAGGCGTCCATCAGGAAGCCGAAGCTCTCGCGGGCCTTCTCCTCGGTAAAGCCGAGGGCGTGGAACATACGGTCCTGCAATGCGGGATCATTGATACGCATCGAGCCGCCGCCCATCTCGACACCGTTCAGTACGATGTCGTAGGCCACGGCATGGCAGGCACCCGGGTCGCTCTCGACCTTGTCCAGGTCCTCAGCCTTGGGCAGGGTGAACGGGTGGTGCATGGCCATCCAGCGGCCCTCCTGCTCACTGTACTCAAACAGCGGGAAGTCCACGACCCACAGGAAGTTGAACTTGTCGGGGTCGATCAGGCCGTGCTTGCGGGCGATGTCCAGACGGACCTGACCCAGTGCGGTGCAGGCCTTGACCCAGTCGGTGTCGCTGACCAGCAGCAGCACGTCGCCGGTCTCGGCGTTCAGCGCGGCGTACAGGGCGGCCTTCTCGGCGTCTGTCAGGAACTTTTCAAAGCTGGAGGACGTGCCGTCGGCGGTCAGGCGGCTGTAGGCCAGACCCTTGGCGCCGTAGGTCTTGGCGACCTCGCCGAGCTTGTCGATGTTCTTGCGGGAGAGCTTGTCGGCCAGGCCCTTGGCGTTGATGGCGCGGATCGTGCCGCCGGCCTCCAGCACAGCGGCGAAGGGCTTGAACTCGGTGCCCCTGAACACCTCGGTCACGTCCTGAATCTCAAGGCCAAAGCGGGTGTCGGGCTTGTCGGAGCCGAAACGGCCCATGGCCTCGTCCCACGGCATACGGTAGAACGGGGTCTCGACGTCGACGTTCAGCATTTCCTTCCACAGGCGCTTGATGAGGCCCTCGTTCAGGGTCATGATGTCGTCCTCGGAGACAAAGCTCATCTCCTCGTCCACCTGGGTGAACTCGGGCTGGCGGTCTGCGCGCAGATCCTCGTCGCGGTAGCAGTGGGCCAGCTGGAAGTAGCGGTCAAAGCCGGACAGCATCAAAATCTGCTTGTAGAGCTGCGGGCTCTGGGGCAGCGCGTAGAAGTGGCCCGGCTGCACACGGCTGGGAACGAGATAGTCGCGTGCGCCCTCGGGCGTGGACTTGATGAGGGTGGGCGTCTCGATCTCGGTGAAATGGTTCTCGCAGAAATAGTTGCGGATGATCTGCATGATCTTGCTGCGCAGCACGATGGGCTCATGCATGGACGGACGGCGCAGGTCCAGATAGCGGTAGCGCAGGCGCAGGTCGTCGTTGACGTTGATCTCGTCGCGCAGCTCAAACGGCGTGGTCTGGGCCTCGCTCAGGATGCGCAGCTCGCTGACGTAGAGCTCTACGTCGCCGGTTGCGATCTTATCGGTCTTGGCGGCGCGCTCACGCAGCTTGCCGCGGCAGATAACAACGTACTCGCTTTTCAGGCTCTCGGCCTTGGCGAAAACGTCCTTCGGCGTATCCTCATCGAACACCAGCTGCAAAATGCCGGTGGTATCGCGCAGGTCGGCAAAGATGATGCCGCCCTTGTCGCGGGCGCGGGCGATGGAGCCGCAGACGGTCATTTCCTGACCGGCCATGGCAAGCGTGACTTCGCCGCAATAGTTTGTGCGGCGCAGACTGCCCAAAGTTTCCATATTTCCTGTCCCCTTTACGGTTTTATCTTTTACTAAAATATTATTATAACGCGCCGCTGTGTATTTGGCAAGAGGGCGGCGGGCAAACACGTGCGGATTTTGCCGGATTTCCGGCTAATTTGTTTTGCAAAGCGTATTGACAATTTTCTTTTTGCCTGCTATAATAGTAAAGCTGTGAGCACCACAGTGTATACGTGCCTGTAGCTCAGTTGGTAGAGCATCTGACTTTTAATCAGAGGGCCCAGGATTCGAGTTCCTGCAGGCGCACCAAGACCGGTTGAAACCGCAAGGTTTCAACCGGTTTTTGCGTTGCTGCGGGCGTAGGGGCCGGGTATGCCGTATATGGCGGGCGGCTGCTTACGGGCGGCCCCTACATGGCAGCAATGGTTTTTTGGAATATCTCTGCCCGCAAAAAAAGGCATGTACGACCTATCCAATCGTACATGCCTTTTTATTTTGTATTCATTTCCACAGCAGGAACAGCACGGCCAGCAGCACACCTAAACCCACCAGATACACCCCGGCAATGGCCAGGGTGGCCTTCAGCACACCCATGACGGCCCAAAATTTTTCTTTGGGCGTCCAGTCGGGGGCCTGCTCCCAGGGGCGGTCATTCGCCGGCTCCGGGGGCGGGGCGTCCGCCTTGCGGCGGTGGGGGCGCAGCGTCGGCGCAGGGCCGATGCCGCTCATATCGGCGATGGTGCGGCCATCGTCCTCGAAGTCGTCGCGCTTCCTCATTTTTCGTACAGGTGGCAGACCACGTAATGGCCCGGCTCAACCTCACGCTGCTTCGGCGCTTCGGTCTTGCAGCGCTCCGTGGCATAGGGGCAGCGGGTGTGGAACTTGCAGCCGGACGGCGGGTTGGCCGGGGACGGGATGGAGCCCTGCAGCACCACGCGCTCGCGCTTGACAGTCGGGTCCGGGATGGGAATGGCCGAGAACAGCGCCTTGGTGTAGGGGTGCAGCGGGTGGGCAAAAATGTCGTCGGTCTCGCCGTACTCCACCAGATTGCCCAGGTACATAACGCCGACAGTGTCGGAGATATGCTCGACGACGGACAGATCGTGGGAGATGAAAAGATACGTCAGGTTGCGCTTTTCCTGCAGGGATTTCAGCAGGTTGATGATCTGCGCCTGAATGGAGACGTCCAGCGCGGAGACCGGCTCATCGCAGACGACGAACTCGGGGTTCAGGGCCAGCGCACGGGCAATGCAGATACGCTGGCGCTGGCCGCCGGAGAACTCGTGCGGGTAGCGGGTCTTGTGGTAGGGCTGCAGGCCGCAGTCGTCCATGACCTGGTCAATATAGTCGTTGAACTCGTTCTTCGGCACAAGGTTGTGCTCGCGCACGGCCTCGCCGATGATCTCGCCGACGGGCAGACGCGGGGACAGGCTGGAGAACGGGTCCTGGAAGATGATCTGCATCTTGGTGCGCAGCTCACGCATCTCGGCGGGGGTCATGTCGTAGACCTCCTTGCCGTTGAACAGCACCTGGCCGCCGGTCTTTTCGCCGCCCAGGCGCAGGATCGTGCGGCCCGTGGTGGACTTACCGCAGCCGGACTCACCGACAAGGCCCATCGTGCAGCCGCGGCGCAGGTTGAACGTCACGCCGTCCACGGCCTTGACGTGGCCCACGGTCTGGGACAGCAGGCCGCCCTTGATGGGGAAATATTTCTTGAGGTGGTTGACCATCAGGATATACTGAGGGTCATAGGTGACGGGGGTGTAATCGTTTTCAATCAGGTGCTTACCCTTGTTTGCCATGCGTCACTCACCCGCCTTTCTGTTTTCTTCATAGTAGCGGTAGCAGCTGACCTTGTGCGTCGGGGACAGGCTGATCTCGCAGGGGTACTCGCCGCTGCAGCAGGGCAGCTGCAGCTCGCAGCGGTCCTTGAAGTAGCAGTAGTTCGGCATATCAACGGGGTTGGGGACCTTGCCGGGGATGGAGTACAGGCGGTCCACTTTTTTGCCGACAACGGGCTTGGACGCCATCAGGCCGATGGTGTAGGGGTGGCTCGGGTGGGCAAAGATCTCCTCGACAGTGCCCTTCTCGACGACACGGCCCGCGTACATGACGACGACATAGTCGGCCATCTCGGCAATGACGCCCAGGTCATGCGTGATGAGCATGATGGACGAATTGATGCGGTCCTTCAGGCTGCGCAGCAGGTCGAGGATCTGTGCCTGGATCGTCACGTCCAGCGCGGTGGTCGGCTCGTCGGCAATGATGATCTTCGGGTTGCAGGCCAGCGCCATGGCGATCATGACGCGCTGGCGCATACCGCCGGACAGCTCATGGGGGTACATCGCGTAGACGCCCTCGCTGTTGGCGATGCCGACCATCTCGAGCATCTCGATGGTGCGCTTCTTGATGTCCTCCTTCGTCTTGCCCTCGCCCTCGTGCAGGGCGATGACCTCGTCGATCTGGGCACCGATGCGGAACACCGGGTTCAGGCTCGTCATGGGCTCCTGGAAGATCATCGAGATATAGTTGCCGCGCAGGCCCTGCATCTTGTCCGCCGGGGTCTTGGCAATGTCGTAGGCCTTGTCATTGCCGAGGTTCAGCCGGATGGCACCCTCGACGATCTGGCCCTGAGGGCGCTGCAAAAGCTGCATCAGGGACAGGCTGGTGACAGACTTGCCGCAGCCGGACTCGCCGACGACGCCGACGGTCTTGCCGATGGGCACTTCAAACGAGACGCCGTCGACGCTCTTGACGACGCCGGTGTCGGTGAAGAAGTAGGTGTGCAGGTTATCGAACTCCACCGCGTTGGCGGGGTCCTTCATCTGGGTGGTGTACTCGGACTCGGGCACGTTGCGGCGCTTGCGGCGCTTTTCGTACTGGTCCGTGATGCGGCGGTTTTCCTTGGAGATACGCCGCGACTCTTTGGCGGAAAGGTATCCGTCCTGATTTTTAGCCATCGTGTGTTTCTCCTTCCAATCAGCGTTTCATCTTGGGGTCAAACGCATCGCGCAGACCGTCGCCCACAAAGTTGAAGCCCAGAACGGTGAGCAGCAGGCAGACACCGGCAGGGATCCAGATGAACAGGTAGTTCGTCATGACGTAGGCGTTGTTGACGTCGTTGATGATGTTGCCCCAGGAGGCAAACGGGTACTTGACGCCCAGACCCAGGAAGGACAGCGTGGCTTCGGTCAGGATGGTGGAGCCGAGGCCCATCGTGCAGGTGACGATCAGCTGCGGGATGACGTTGGGGATCAGATGGCGGAAGATGCGGTGCCAGACCTTGATGCCGCAGGCCTCGGTGGCCAGCATGAACTCCTGCTCGCGCAGGGAGAGGATCTGACCGCGGACCAGACGGGCAATGCTCGGCCAGCCTAGGAAGCCCAGGATCAGCATCAGGTACATCATGCGCTTCCAGGAGTCGACGCGCATCGCGTCCATGGCCGCACCGATGATGATGATGACGGGCATCGAGGGGATGCAGTAGAAAACATCGACGATACGCATAATAATGTTGTCGATCCAGCCGCCGAAGTAGCCGGAGATGCCGCCCATCAGGATGCCGAGGGACGCTTCAATGACAACAACGATGAAGCCGATGATCAGCGAGACACGTCCGCCGTACATCAGACGGGTCAGCATGTCCATACCGTTCGTGTCGGTGCCGAGCCAGTGCTCTTTGCTGGGGGCGGCGTAGCGGTCATAAACGTAGGTCTCGGTCATCTGCTTGACGCTCCAGACCTTGGTGGAGGCGTCGTAGACAATGTCATACTCGGCCTCGTTGCCCTCGGCGTCGGTGTAATTGAACTTGGCGGCGTTGTCGTCGATGGCCTCCTCGAGGCGGTCCTTGAAGTCACGGGTGACGACGACGCTGGAATCGGCGGCGGAGACAACGAAGCGGCTGACGTAGCCCAGCTCCTCACCGCCTGCGAGGATGTTGCCGTCCGCGTCGAGGGTGTAGTCCACGCCGTCGGCGGCGAACTCCTTCTCCCCTGCCGCCATGGCGGTCAGGGCAGCCAGCTTGACGTCAAAGCTGAACTTCGGCGCACCGTCGGCCTCGTTCACGAGGTCGCGGCTGGCGTAGCCCATGATGTCCCTGCCCTGGTAGACAACGTAAAAGTCGTCGCTCTGGATGTCGACGGTGTAGTCAACATCCTTATAGTTGAATTCCGTATTGCCCTTCTTGACGGCCTCCAGTGCCTTGCTCTGGGCGATGGAGCCGAAGTTCTGCCCATCGGCCACAACAAAGCGCATCGTATCGTTGCGGGTAACGCCGACAAACTCCTTGGACATCTGGGTGTAGGTGAAGAACTGCTCGTCCTGGCCGTAGGGGCTGACAAGGCCGCCGACGAAGGAGAACAGGAACATGGCCACCAGAATGGACAGACCGACGACAGCCAGACGGTTGCGGAAGAACCGCTTGGCGACGAGCGCGCCCGGGGACAAAACCTTGACGCGGCGGTCATCGTTCAGGGAGTACTGCTCCTGCTTCGGGTTCTGGTTCTGCGTATTTTCGCTCATGGGTGTGCAGTCTCCTTTCTTTAAGAAATGCGCACGCGCGGATCGACCACGCCGTACAGAATATCGGTCAGCAGGTTGCTGGCCAGCGTCAGCACCGCCATGAAGGACAGGTAGAACATCGTGAACGGGATGTCGCCCGCGACCATGGACTGGTAAGAGACGTAGCCGATGCCCGGGATGGAGAACAGTGTCTCGGTGATGAGGGCGCCGCTGAACAGGCCGGGCAGGCTGCCGCCGATGATCGTGACCAGCGGGATCAGCGTGTTGCGGAAGGCGTGCTTATAGATGACCGTGCGCTCCGACAGGCCCTTGGCGCGGGCCGTGCGGATGTAGTCGGCGTTCAGGACCTCGAGCATGTTCGTGCGGGTATAGCGCATGTAACCGCCGATGGAGACAATGACCAGCGTGACGATGGGCAGGACCAGATGGTTGGCCTTGTCCAGGAACTGGCCCATCGAATCCAGCTGGGCGTAATCGCGTCCGACGAGGCCGTACAGGTCGAACCAGCCGAGCTTGACCGAGAAGAACAGCTTGAGCAGCGTGGCAAAGAAGAAGGTGGGCAGCGAAATACCGACCAGCGCCACAGAGGTGATGACATAGTCCGCGCGGCTGTACTGCTTGGTAGCAGCCAGCACGCCGAGGGGCACGGCGATCACGAGGGACAGCACAAAGGAGATGCCGCCCATGATGATAGACAGGCCGATGACCTCGGTGAATTTCTGGGTGGCAGGCACGTTCCACTTCCAGCTGTCGCCGAAGTTGCCGACAACGGCTTTGCTCAGCCAGGTGAAGAAGCCGGGGACGATGTCCAGGTCAAGGCCGTAGGAAGCGTTGAGCTGGGCAAGCCATTCCTCATAGGGCTTGGCGCCGGGGGCCTGAGCCAGCTGCATTGCCATTGTCTCGGCAAAGGAGCTGGGCAGGCTGCGGATCAGCGCATAGATAATGAACATGACACAGAACAGGATCAGTACCGACTGCGCGACACGCTTGATGATGTAGTTTCGCAAGAGTTTTCGTTCCTTCCTTGCACGGTTAAACCGCGTTTATTTTGCAGGGAAATGCCGTAATGTGGGCATCCCCATCCCACGCAGGGACGACGCCCTGCGTGGGAGTGGGACGACCATATTAGTGGTATAGGGGGAAGAATGGCGATTACCGCCGGGCAGAGGGCCGGGCATGCCCGGCCCCTACAGGGCAGCGCATTCGTAGGGGCGCATTCTATATGCGCCCGCACAGGCTGCCCGCTCCCCCTTTCCTCGGTTCGTCCAATACAGCAAGCAACCGCCCTTGGCGGGCGGTCACCTGCTTTCACAACGGTAAGTTGAACTTAGTTCAGCTCGAGGTTGTTCAGCTCAGACTTGTAGGTCCAGTACGGGGTCTGATCCTTCGCGATGGTGTCGATATTGACACGCTCGGTGGAGAAGATCGTAGCCTCGCTGCGCTGGTAGACGGGCAGCTCGACGCCCCAATCCAGGATGATCTCCATGGCCTCTTTGTACATGGTCTTGCGGACCTCCTGGTCGGTGGTCGCGCGGGCAGCCATAATCAGCTCGTCCAGGTCAGTGTCGTTGATGGCGTAGTAGTTGGTAGCGCCCTGGCTGTGGTACAGCTGGTACATATCGGGGTCATTGGTGGACTGCCAGGCTGCGACCCAGCCCTCGGCAGCGCCGGACTGGTAAGAAGCGAACAGGTCAGAAGCGTTGGCCATATCGTTGACCGTCAGGGTGAAGCCGATGGTCTTGAGGGCAGCAGCCGCGTTGGTCAGGGTCTGGAAGGAGGGGTGGTCACCGTTGCCGGAAGCACCGATGTTGATCTGATACTCCATCTTGGCACCGGCGGGAGCGGCAGTGATCTGACCGTTCTCAACGGTGTAGCCGGCAGCCTCGAAGTAGCCCAGAGCAGCCTGCAGAGCAGCAGCGTACTTGTCCTCGCTCTTCATGTCGGAGGTGTAGATCTCGTTGCCGTCCACGTCGGTGGAGTAGGCGATCTGGTAGCCGTCATCGGTGACGGACGGGGCAGCCCAGGAGGTGTTGGAGATCGGGTAGTTGATGACGGTGGCGGTGTCGCCGTAGTAGGAGTCGATGCCCTCATCGCGGTAAGCGGCGATGACGGTCATGATGGCCTTGCGCAGGTCCTTGGAGGCCTGGGAGGAGGGGTCGCCGCCGACGTTGACGTTCTTGGAGCTCAGGGCGATGTAGCCGTAGCCGCGGAAGTCCTTCAGGCGGGTGGTGATGACGGGGCCGTCCTCACCCTCGGCGCCGTTGATGTCGGCGATCTGGTCAGAAACCTCCAGAGAGTAGGAAGGATCGGAGATGTCGATGGTGCCGGCCTGAACGCCGGTGATCTTATCGGCCTCCTGGGTCTCCTTCATGTTGACGTGGGCGACCTTGGGTGCGCCGTCATAGTAGGAGGGGTTGGCATCCAGATAGACAACGCCGTCGCTGTACTTGGAGAAGGTGAACATACCGGCACCCATGGGAGCGCTGGTCTTGGCGCGGACGCTGCTCAGGTCGCCCTTGGCAAAGCCGAAGGAGTTGTTGTCGTAGTCGTACAGGCTCTCATCGCCGTAGTAGTGCAGCGGAGCGATGGGCATCTGCAGCTGGTAGATCATGGTGGTGGACAGCTCGGTGGTGGTCAGCGTCATGCTGTAGTCACCGGTCTTGACGATACCGGCCACAGAAGCAACGGCGTCACCGACGTTGACACCGGTGGTGGAGTATGCGTAGACGTCCTCGGGGATCAGGTCAGACAGGGCGGTACCGGCAGTCTCGGCCTCCATGGCAGAGAAGTTCCAGTCGTAGTTCGCGCCGATCAGCTCGAACATATCCTTCGCGGTTGCGCCTGCGGGCAGCTCGCCCAGGTTCCAGGCGGAGGCGGCACCGGCAGCATCGTTAGCGTCGGCGGCAGCGCCGTTCTCAACGCAGTAGTCGATGATCTCCTGGGCAAACTTCACACCGCCGTCGTTGACAGCGTCCCAGAAAGCCTTCTGCTGCTCGGCAGTGAAGTTCGTGTTGTCGGTGTTGTCCTCGCCGGCCTCAGCGATCAGCTTGGACAGCGTGGTCATGGAGCTGCGGTACTCGTCCAGACCAACGATAGGGGTGGAGTACATGGTTACAGAACCATCATACGTAGGATCGAGGAAAACATACATCGAGAAGATGACGTCGTCGATGGTGACAGGCTCGCCGTCGGAGAACTTCAGGTCCTCGCGCAGCTTGATGTCATAGGTAACGGTGCCGTCGGCGTTCTCGGTGACAACGCAGTCGGCAGGGCCGTGGTAGGTGTAGTCAGTGCCGTTGTACTCGCGGGTCTCGCCCTCGATGCCGTTCAGGACCATCTCACCCTTACGGTCAGCGCCCAGCAGGGCGATCTGGGTCAGGTCGATGACATCCTGGTCAGAGGCAGAAGCAGCAAAGAAGGGGCTGAACTTGCTCTCAAAGCCGGTCTCGGCCAGAACGAGCGTACCGTCGGAAGCGGCAGTGGTGGATGCCTCGGCAGTGGCCGTGCTGGTACCCTCACTGGACGCAGTCGCAGCGGAAGAAGCAGCACCGCCGCAGCCTGCCAGCATGCCGACGCTGAGAGCGGCAGCAGATGCCAGTGCAATGGCTTGCTTGGTGTTTTTCATGTGGTAAAACCTCCTATAAATTTGCCCTCACCCACAAATCAATATTGCGCTCCCCAAGAGCGCAACACGAGAAAGGGGAACCCCCCTCTCCGCACCCTGTATCTCTTTACAGCGTACACTTGTCGATAATGGCTTAGCTTATAAGATACCTTAAAATTGACAAAAAGTCAACCATAAATCACGCTTTTGCTGCTTTTTGTACCTTTTGCTGAATTTGAGAGGAAAATTTTGTAACCCCCAAAGTCTTTTCCCCCTGGGGGAAGACTTTTCCTGCTCATCTAAAAAAGCGTGCCCTGCGTTTTTCTGCGGAGCACACTGTATCATAATAATGTATAATTATTCTTCTTTTTCCCACGGCATCCGCTTGAGGAGCCGCGCAGCAGCGGCAAAAGCAGCGCAGGAGAGCAGTTCAAAAAGTATAAAAACACCTTGCATTCCCCAAAGCAGCTGTGTGTCCGCTGCAAACACAGCCACCCCCTGCCCCGCGGAGGCAGCAGCGCAGAGTACCGCTGTCGCCCTGCACAAAGAGGGCAATTTTTGTGCGGTCTGTTCGTGGATATAAGCCCGCACGCGCGCGCCGCCCCGGGTCAGCCGCACCAGCAGCACCACCGCATACAGCGCCAGCACCAGTGCCGCCATGTAGGGCAGCAGCAGGTACACAGGTGCGTGGGCCGTGGCCCCGGGCAGTGCGCCCGCGCCGACGGTCAGCGCAGCCCCGCCGCCGCAAAACAGCCACAGCAAAGCCAGCACCCTGCTGTGAGGGTGCTCGCCCGCATAGCGGTAATGCGCGCCGCGATACTGATAATTGCCGTTCAGATCCTTTTCAAAGTCGTCGAGATAGGCGCGCTTCTTTTTCTTCTCGCGCTCGCGGTCCGCCATCAGACGATCCCCGTCAGGTCGTAGCTGTCCAGCCACGCCTTGGCCGCCTCGCTGACGCCGCGCAGACAGCTTTCCTCAAACGGCGTGGTCAGGCCGGCGTTTTTCAGCAATTCGGTGAAGGTGCGGCTGCCGCCCTGCTTCGTGTAGGCCATGTAGTGGCTCCACGCATCGGCGCGGTCCTTTTGCAGCATCGCCCAGAACTGCAGGCTGACGGTCTGGGCCAGACAGTAGTCGATGTAGTAGAACGGGCTCTGATAAATGTGCATCTGGCGCTGCCAGTACTCACCCGCGCCGTAGAACGGGATCTCGCCGTCCAGACGCATCCAGGGCTGATAGATGGCAGCCAGCTTTTTCCATTCCTCGTGGCGCTGGGCCGGGGTCAGCTCGGGATGCTCGTAGACGATGTGCTGGAAATGGTCCACCATTGTACCGTAGGGGATGAAAGTCAGCGCACCCGCCAGATGGCTGTAGCGGAACTTGCGGGCATCCGCGCCGAAGAAGCCATCGGCCCACGGCCAGGCGAAGAACTCCATCGACATCGAGTGGACCTCGCAGGCCTCCATGCTGGGCCAGACGTAGGAGTACGGGATGCGGTCACGGTTCATGTAGGCGGCAAAGGCGTGGCCGGCCTCGTGGGTCACGACCTCGACGTCGTGCTGGGTGCCGTTGAAGTTGGCAAAAATAAACGGCATTTCGTAATCACCCAGGCCCGTGCAGTAGCCACCGCCCGCCTTGCCGGGGGTGGACAGCACGTCCATGAGCTGGTCGTCCAGCATTTTGTTGAAGAACACGCCGGTCTCGGGGGAAAGCTCCTCATAGAACTTTTTGCCCTGCTTGAGGATGGCGTCGGCGTCGCCCGCCGGGCGGGGGTTGCCGCTGCGGAACATCAGGGCGTTGTCGGCTGCGTTCATCGGGTACTGCTTGCCCAGCCGCCCGGCCTGCTCGCGGTAGATGCTGTCGGCCAGCGGCACGATGTACTTGACGACGGCGGCGCGGAACTTTTCCACATCGGCCTTCGTGTAGCAGTTGCGGCCCATGCGGTAGTAGCCCAGCGTGGTGTAACCCTCATAGCCGAGCTTTTTGCCCATGGTGTCACGCAGGTGGACGAGCTGGTCGTAGAGGCCGTCAAACTCGGCCCCGTGCTCTTTGTACCATGCGCCCTCGGCCTTCCAGGCGGCCAGGCGGCGGGCATCGTCGGGGTCGTTCTTGAAGGGGGACAGCTGGCTCAGCGTGTAGACGCCGCCCTCAAACGGGATCTGCGCCGACGCAATCAGCTTGCCGTACTCGGTGGTCAGCTTGTTTTCCTGTGCCATCTCGTCGAGGATGTCGGGCGAGAACGCCTTGTCCGCGATCTCGGCGTTGACGAACATCAGGTCGCCGTACTCGGCGGTGAAGTCAGCGCGGAACGGCGAATCGAGCATCGCGCGGCTCCAGGCGTTCTGGCACTCCTGCAGCTGGGGAGTGGCCTCGTTCCAGAAGTTCATCTCCTCATCGTAGAATTTGTCGCGGGTGTCAATCGTATTGCGCACGCTGGCCAGCTGGGCAAGCGTGTCCACATGCTTGTTGAGCTTTTCCTCCTCCAGAAAAACGGCGTGGGCCTCGGCGTAGGTAGCAGCCGCCTTGAAGCGGGCCAGCAGGTCAGCAAACTGCTGCTTGACGGCGTCCAGGTCGGGGCGTGCATAGGGCATTTCCGAAAATTTCATAGTGTAGCTCCTTTACGGACAGTTTTGTCTGTATTATAGCACAGCGGCGGGCAAAAAGCAAAGAGGCGTAATTTGCATTTCTGTATAAAAATTCTGCGTTTTCATCTTGCAAATTTGGCGCATGTTGAGTATAATAGAGCTAGTAATATCATAATGAAGGGGAGAATTGAAATGCCGATCTCTGAACCTACCGCCGTTTTTTCCATCCGTGATGACCGTGATATGGAGATCAAGCAGGCGGTGCTGCAGGTGTACCGTGCGCTGGAGGAGAAGGGCTACAACCCCATCAATCAGCTCGTCGGCTACATCCTGTCGGAGGACCCGACCTACATCACGACCTACAAGAATGCCCGCGCCATCATCCGCCGCATTGACCGCGACGACCTGCTGCAAGCGCTGGTCCGTGATTTTGTGAAGCACTAAAACAGTAGAATGTAAAAAATCTCCCGCGTATCGGTTAGGATACGCGGGAGATTTTTTTACTTCAAAGCCTTCCCCCTTGGGGCTGCGCCCGCAGGCGCGTGTCGAAGCGCAACCGCCGCAGGCGGCTCTTAGCGCGAAGACTGAAGGTGGCCCCGCAGGGCCGGATGAGGGGCGAGCTTGCCGCGGCTTCCCGTTTATGGGTTATAATGGTAAACCTGCCCCTCATCAGTCAGCGGGCGGGGCCGCTGACAGCTTCCCCCGAGGGGGAAGCCTTTTTACCTTCAAAGCCTTCCCCCGAGGGGGGAAGGTGGCCCCGCAGGGCCGGATGAGGGGCGAGTTTGCCGCGGCTTCCCGTTTATGGGTTATAATGGCAAACCTGCCCCTCATCAGTCAGCGGGCGGGGCCGCTGACTGCTTCCCCCTCGGGGGAAGCCTTTTTACTCTGCAAAAAACGCATTCTGGACGGCGTTCAGCACGGCGGCACGGCCTGCGGTAAAGTTCACGCCGCCCTGCAGATAGCAGGTGTAGGGCGCGCGCAGCGGGCCGTCGCAGCTGATTTCAATCGTGCTGCCCTCGGTAAAGCTGCCGGAGGCCATGACGACCTTATCGGTGTAACCCGGCTCGTCGGCAGGCTCGGGGCTGGCAAAGCTGTCCACAGGGCTGTTGTGCTGGATGCCCGCGCAAAAGCCGGTCAGCGCGGCGGCACTGCCCGAGTCAAAGCAGGTCACAATGTCGTTGTGGTCGGCGGTGTAGCGCGGCACGGGATTGACGCCCGCCAGCTCCAGCAGACACTGGGCATAGATGGTGGTTTTCAGCGCCTCGCAGACGACGCCCGGCGCGTAGTAGAAGCCGAGGAAGGTATCCCGCAGGCTGTCCTGCGTGCAGCCCAGGTCCCCGCCGATGCCGGGCGCAGTGAAGCGGTGGCTGCACTTTTCGACAAGGTCCTTACGGCCCGCAATGTAGCCGCCCGTAGGGGTAATGCCGCCGCCGGGGTTCTTGATGAAGCTGCCCGCCATGATGTCCGCGCCGAAGGCGACGGGCTCGGCGGTCTGGGTGAACTCGCCGTAGCAGTTGTCCACGAAAATCACCGCGTTCGGGTTGGCTTTGCGGGCGGTGTCCGCGACCTTTTGAATCGTGGCAAGGTCAAACGCATTGCGCTGGGTGTAGCCGCGGCTGCGCTGGATGTGTACCACCGTGGCGGTCCTGGCCTTCTCGGCGATCAGGTCATAGTCGGGGGTGAAGTCCGGCAGCAGCGGGCACTCGTCGTAGTTCACGCCAAACTCCCGCAGCGTGCCGCAGCCCTTGCCCGCGTCTCCGATGCCGATGACGCCTTCCAGCGTGTCATAAGGGCGGCCCGTGGCGGCCAGCAGGGTGTCGCCGGTGCGCAGCAGACCGAACAGCGCGACGGTCAGCGTGTGGGTGCCGCTCATGAATTGCGGGCGCACCAGTGCGGCCTCGGCCCCCATGCAGCGGGCAAAGACCTCCTCCAGCTTGTTGCGGCTGTCGTCCCAGACGCCGTAGCCGCTGGACCCCCAGAAATGCCGTGCCTCGACGCCGCAGTCGGTGAAGGCACGCAGCATTTTGAGCTGGTTGTAGTCGCGGATCTCCTCCACATGGGCAAACTGCGCACGGCAGAGGTCGAGGGCCTTGCGGTCCAGCGCCAGCACTTCGGGGCGCAGGTCGTAAAATTGTTCGATCATGTAGTATTCCAATCTGTAGTATAATGTTGAATTTTGCCGATTTGTAAAAAACCAAGCTGTGCATAAAAGCCGCACAGCGCCGGGAAGCAGGCGAACCGCACCGCGCGTTCGGCGGTCAGCTCATTCGCCAGCCCGACGATCAAATACCGCGCCAGCCCCCTGCCCTGCCACGCGGGGTCGGTCACGCCCGCGGCCATGTAGCTCTCGGTATCGCTCTGCTCGTAGCAGCCCACCGTGCAGACAGGTCTGCCGTTGTGCAGCAGCGCGCGGCAGGTGCCCACCCCGTGGGCCAGCGCCGTGCAGGCCGCGGAGTAGAACTCGTCGGCCTCGGCGTCGCTCTCGGCAAAGACAAGGCGGCTGACCGGCAGCATCGACGGCGCTTTGTCCGGGACAAGCTCCGCCGGGGGCGCGGGCGGCAGCGGCAGGGCACGGCCCTTTGGCAGCTCCCACAGCGTCAGCGGCGCGGCAGGCTGCCAACCGGGCAGGGTCAGCGGGTGCTCGGTTCGCAGGGTGTCGGCGTGCAGAAAGCGGAGAAAGCCCGTCAATTCCTCGCAGGCGTCCTCCCCCGCTTTCCCGCCGGGCAGCGCACCGCAGAGCACCGCCGACCCGCCGCGCAGCTCCAGCACCGCGGAGCCGGGCAGCAGGTAGAACGCCCACCCGCTGGCAGGGTGGTTGCCGAACAGGTGCAGGTGCGTGCCGAGGGTGGATTCAAAGTAGGGCTTGTGGGCGATGCGGCGGAGGAATTCGGTTTGAAGCTCGGGGGTGGAAGCGGATTGAATCATAGGGGTCCTTTTTCGGGTCAAGTTACGGGTGGCGGGCAGGCGGCAGAGCCCTCAGCCGCTTACTTCAAATTCTTCACGATATTCTTATAATCCCGTCCTCTGACCTCAAAATTCGGGTACAAGTCAAACGACGCGGAGGCGGGCGAGAGACTGACGACATCGCCCGGTTTGGCGGCACCGCGCGCCAGCTCGACGGCGTGCTGCATACTGTCGGCGTGCAGGATGGTTAGGCCGCTCTTGGCAAAGCCATCGCACTCGCGGACGGCCTTCTCGATGCGGGGGCCGGTAGCGCCCATCAGCACCAGCGTCTTGACGTGGGCGAGAACCTCCGGGGCCAGCGGCTCATAGGGGATCTTTTTGTCGTAGCCGCCCGCGATCAGGATGATCTTCTGGTCAAAGCTGCGCAGACCCGCAATCGTGCGCGTGGGGCTGGACGCGATGGAATCATTGTAGTAGGTCACGCCGTCCAGCGTGCGGACCGGCTCAATGCGGTGCTCGACGCCGGTGAAGGTCGAGCCGACCTGACGCATGGCCTCGATGGGCACGCGGCCCCAGACGGCGGCGCAGGCGGCCAGCAGGTTTTCCACATTGTGGAGGCCGCGCAGTTGAATCTCCTTGCGGGGCAGGATCGGCGTCACAACGCCGTTCTCGGCATAGCAGAGCGTGTCGTCGCTCTCGCGCAGGAACGCGCCCCTGTCAGTCTCGTGCAGGCGGGTGAACCAGACCTGCTCGCCCTTGCAATCCTTCTCCATGCCGCGGGTGATGTCGTTCTCAAAGCCCAGCACGGCACGGCAGGGCGGGGTCTGCCACAGCAGAATGTTGCGCTTGGCGTCGATGTACTCCTGCATATCCTTGTGGTGGTCGAGGTGGTTGGGGGTCACGTTCGTGACGACAGCCACCTTCGGGCTGCGGCGCATGCTGATGAGCTGGAAGCTGGACAGCTCGACGACGGCCACGGCGTCGGAGGTCACGTCGGCCAGCTGGGGCAGCAGCGCCGCACCGATGTTGCCGCCCAAAAAGACCTTGCGGCCCGCAGCCTCGAACATCTTGGAGATCAGCGTCGTCGTCGTGGTCTTGCCATCGGAGCCGGTCACGGCCACGATCTCGCAGGGGCAAAACTCAAAGAAGAGCTCCACCTCGCTCGTGACCATTGCGCCGGCTTTCAGCGCGGCCTGCAGTGCGGGCTTGTAGTACTCATAGCCCGGCGTGCGCATGATGATGTCCTGCCCGGCGAAGCCGTCGGTATAATGCTCGCCCAGACTCAAATTCACCTTCAGGCGGCGCAGCGTGTCGGCGTAGTCACCGAAGTCGTCCAGGCTCTTTTTCTGGTCGCAGAGCGTGACCTGCGCGCCCAGCTCGACAAACTGCTCAATGCAGCGCTTGTGGCTGACGCCCGCACCGATAAAGGCAACCTTTTTGCCCTGAATAAGCTCTTGCAGCTGTTGGATCGGCAGCATAAATATCTCTCCTCTGGCGTAGTTTCTACTTCTATTATATACAAAATGCCGTATTTCTGCAACAAAATTCGGCCCGCCAAGGCGGACCGAAGGAAAATCATGATTACTGCTCGCCGCCCATGGGGATGCCGTGCTTGTCCAGCAGGGTGCGGATCTTGGTCATCGGGTCAATGATGGAGGAAACGCTCTTGTCATGGTTGATGGCGGCAATGAAGTAGGCGGTGTACTTGGAGACGTCCACGTCGTAGTACCACTCGCGCTCCAGCAGTTCGGGCTTGCGGTAGGTCAGGTTCGTGCCCAGAACGGCCTTGATGATGCCGTCGTTGTAGGCCTTGTCGAACTTCTCCAGACCGGCGGTGAACAGCGGGAAGGTGCAGCAGGTGAAGATGTTGCGGGCACCGCGCATCTTCAGCTCGTAGGCGATGTCCAGCATGGACTCGCCGGAGGCGATGATGTCGTCGGCGATAAAGACGTCCTTGCCCTCAACGCTCTCGCCCAGATACTCATGGGCGACGATGGGGTTGCGGCCGTTGACGATGCGGCTGTAGTCACGGCGCTTGTAGAACATGCCCAGGTTGCAGCCCAGCACACTGGAATAGTACATGTTGCGGTTCATGGCGCCCTCGTCGGGAGAGACGATCATGAAGTTATCCTTGTGGAAGGAAACGTCCGGCACATGATGCAGCAGGCACTTGAGCACCTGATAGGTGGGCATGACGTTGTCGAAGCTCATGGTGGGCACGGCGTTCATAACGCGGGGGTCATGGGCATCAAACGTGATGATGTTCTTGACACCGACGTCGCGCAGCTGCTGCAGCGCAAAGGCGCAGTCCAGGCTCTCACGGCTGACGCGGCGATGCTGGCGGCCGCCGTACAGGCTGGGCATGATGACGCTGATGCGGTGGGCGCGGCCTGCAACGGCCTGGATCAGACGCATCAGGTTCTGGAAGTGGTCGTCCGGGGAGAGATGGTTCTCATACCCGAACAACTGATAGGTAACGCTGTAGTTGCCCGGATCGACGAAGATATACAGGTCGTCGCCGCGGGTGGACGCCTTGACGAGACCCTTTGCGTCGCCGGACTGGAAACGCGGGCAGTCGGACGGGATGATGAAGGTGTCGACATCCGTGTTGCCGACCTCGCGCGCCCAGCGGACGAGGTGACTGTCAACGAGTTTGCAAAGCTCCTCTGCACCGGGACAGGCAATCAGACCGAGATCGGCGATTGCGTCCTCTTTGGCAAAGAAATCACGCGGGCCAAGATTCTGTTCAGCCATTACAGGTACTCCTTACTTCCATCTTGTGTTGTCAATACCACAGGGGCGCGGCGTGCCGCAATGCCCCATTTACTAGTATTGTAGCACAGCGGCGGCATAAAATCAGCCCTGCAAGGCAAGAATTTCTGCATTTTCGACATTTTCCGCGGTTTAAACATTGTAAGCCACGCAAGTAGCAAAAAATTCTGGCGGATTTTACAAAAAATTTGCAAACGGACATTTGGCAGGAGGGTTGCCGGGTCTTTTATAGGGCAGAGGTGCAAAAAACGCGCCCGCCGGGTTTCCCTCGGCGGGCGCAGTGCGGTTTATGGGTATTTACTTTTCGTTCTCGTCCTGGACCTTGCGGGGGGTCAGGCGGACCTCCTGGACGCGGCGGTTCGTGGCGCGGGTGACGGTGCCGTCAAAGTCGCCCCAGATGAACTTATCGCCCACCTTGGGCAGACGGCTCAGTTTCTCCTGGACCAGACCGCCGATGGCGACGGCGTCAATGTCGTCGTCCGCCTTGATGCCCAGCTCGTCGGCGGTGTCGTCAACACTGGCGCTGCCGGAAATCAGCCAGCTGCCGTCGGACTGCTGGCGGACGTCCTCGACCACGTCGTCGTGTTCGTCCCAAATCTCACCGACCAGCTCCTCGAGAATATCCTCCAGCGTGATGATGCCCGCCGTGCCGCCGTACTCGTCGACGACGACGGCCATGTGGTGCTTGCTCTCGCGCAGGGTGCGCAGCAGCGCGGAAATCTGGGTCACGCTCGTCGTGTAGAGTGTCGGGCCGATCAGGTCCTCCAGCTTGACATTTTTGTCATGCTTCTGCAGGGCCGCAAAGCAGTCCTTCTCATGTACGACACCGATGATATTGTCAATCGTGTCGTGGTAAACCGGCAGACGGGAATAGCCGCTCTCGGCAAAGCGCTCGGTGACCTCGTCCATCGGGGTGTCGTCGGCTACGGCCACAACATCCACACGGGGGGTCAGCACATCCTGGGCCTCGACGTCGTCAAACTCGATGGCGCTGCGGATCAGCTCACTCTCGCGGTTCGTCAGCTCGCCGTCCTTCTCGGCCTCGCTGACCATGGTCACCAGCTCACCCTCGGTGATGGTGTCCTTTTCTCCGGTATCAAACCGTTTGGCAAGGAACTTTTTCCACGCACCGAACAGGGCGTTCAGCGGTGTAAAAATCGTGACCAGCGCACTGAGCACGGGGGCAAAGCCCATGGCCAGAGTTTCGGGCATTTCCTTGGCCATGCTCTTGGGGGTGATCTCGCCAAAGGTCAGGACCAGCAGGGTCATGACAATCGTCGAGACGGTAGGGCCGTAAACGCCGCCGACAAGGCGGGTAAACAGCACGGTGGCAAGAGAGGACGCACCGATATTGACAATGTTATTGCCGATCAGAATGGTGCTGAGCAGGCTGTCGTAGCGCTCAACCAGCGCCAACGTGTGCGCTGCTTTGGCGTCGCCGTCCTCCGCCTTGCTCCGCAGGCGGATCTCATTCAGCGAGTTATACGCTGTCTCTGCCGCCGAGAAAAACGCAGACAAACCGATCAGGATTATCAGTGCGACGATCATAAATATACTGCCATCGTCCATTGGGGAACTATCAACTCTTTCTGTATGTTATTTATGTGTAGAACTACACATTTTATCTATTATAACATAGATATGCACGCAACGCAAAGGGTACGCCGTCAAATTTGTGTAAAAACGTGTTTTTATCTAATAATTTATAATTTCTTCGGTTCCTTCTTTGCAAAGAAGGAACAAAAGAAGCGTATGGTACGCACCCGCTTGTTCGTTGTTGCTTCGCCCGCAGGGCGCAAAGAGCCTCCCCACGCGGTGGGGAGATGGCCGAGCGCCAGCGATGGCCGGTGGGGCTTTGCCCGTTTCCCGCAGCACGCTCGCTTACGGGTAAGCTGCGGGCCGGGCATGCCCGGCCCCTACGGGCGATGGCCCGGTGTCGAGTTGCTGCCGGGGCGGGCGGATATGGAATCCGCCCCTACGGAGGGCATAGGGCGAAAAGGCAATAATAACGAGGTTCCACGGGCGAGCAATGCTCGCCCCTACATAGAGTCCTGCAGTTCATCAAAACAAAAACACCGCCTGCCTTGCAGCAAGCGGTGTCTTTTTATCAAGTTATCTGACTAATCAGACCAGCTCGATGATAGCCATCTCGGCGGCGTCGCCGCGACGAGGGCCGGTCTTGTAGATGCGGGTGTAGCCGCCATTGCGGTCAGCGTACTTGGGGCCGATCTCATCAATGACCTTCTTGGCAACGTCCTCCTTGGTGATGTAGGAGAAGACCTGACGCTTTGCGTGCAGATCGTCCTGCTTACCGAGGGTGACCATCTTCTCGGCCATGGAACGAACTTCCTTGGCGCGGGTAACGGTGGTCTCGATCTTGCCGTTCTCAAACAGGTAGGTCACCATAGCGCGCAGCATAGCGTTGCGGCTGTCGGTGGCACGACCGAGTTTACGGGTACCGGGCATTTCGATTCACTCCTTATCAATAGAATCCGCGTGTCGCGGGGGGTTAGTTTTCGTCTTCCTTGGTCAGAGAGAAACCAAGGCTGTCCAGCTTTGCCATGACCTCTTCGAGAGACTTGCGGCCCAGGTTGCGGACCTTCATCATCTCGTCCTCGCTCTTGCCGATGAGGTCACCAACCGTGTTGATGCCGGCACGCTTGAGGCAGTTGAAGGAACGGACGCTCAGGTCCAGCTCCTCAATCGTCATCTCCAGTGCCTTCTCACGGCCCTGGTCGTCGTTGTCCACCATGATCTCGGTCTCGTCGGTCTCATCGCAGAGGTTCACGAACAGGTTCAGGTGCTCGGTCAGCACGCGGGCCGCCAGGCTCAGGGCCTCCTGCGCATTGCAGGTGCCGTCGGTCCAGACTTCCATAATCAGCTTATCGAAGTCGGTGATCTGGCCCACACGGGTACGATCCACCGTGTAGTTGACCTTGAGGACGGGGGTGTAGATGCTGTCCACAGGCAGGGTGCTGATGTCGTTCTTCTCGATCAGCGCCTGCTTGTTCTTCTCAGCAGGAACATAGCCGCGGCCCTTGTCAAAGGTCAGCTCCATGACCAGCTTAGCGCCCTCGCCCAGGGTGGCGATGTGCCACTCGGGGTTCAGGATCTCGAGGTCGTCGCCGCCCTTGATGGTGCCGGCAGTGACCTCGCAGGGGCCGACGGCCTCCACGCGGACGGTCTTGGGGGCTTCGCCGTAGATCTTGGCAGCGATGCCTTTGAGGTTCAGGACGATTTCGGTGACATCCTCACGCACGCCCTCGATGGTGGTGAACTCATGCACCACACCGTCGATCTTGACGCTGGTGACAGCCACACCGGGCAGAGAGGACAGAAGCACACGACGCAAGCTGTTGCCCAAGGTCGTGCCGAAGCCGCGCTCGAGGGGCTCGACGACGAACTTACCGTAGCGGCCATCCGGGGAAAGGGCAGCCGTTTCGATCTTGGGGCGTTCGATCTCCATCATAAAAACCCTCCTTGTTAAGCCGGTGCCCGAAGGCACCGGTTCGGTTGGAAAAATCGTAGAAAACAGTTAAGAGGATTACTTGGAGTACAACTCGACGATGAGGTGCTCTGCGATGGGCACATCGATGTCCTCACGAACGGGCAGCTTGGTGACAGTGCCCTTCAGGGCGTTCTTGTCACGCTCCAGCCAGGAGGGCAGCAGCACGACAGGAGCCTCCTCGCCCAGCAGCTTGCTGAACTTGACGGAGGAACGGCTGGACTCGATGACTTCGATCACATCGCCCGCCTTGACCTGGTAAGAGGGGATGTTGACACGCTTGCCATTGACAGTGAAGTGGTTGTGGGAAACCAACTGGCGGGCGTCGCGGCGGGTCTTGGCAAAGCCCAGACGGTAGACGACGTTGTCGAGACGGCGCTCGACGAGGACCAGCAGGTTGACACCAGTCTGGCCGGGCATGCGGGAGGCCTTCTCGTAGTAGGTATGGAACTGGTTCTCCAGGATACCATAGACGAACTTGACCTTCTGCTTCTCGTTCAGCTGGGTGGCGTACTCGCTCTTCTTCTTTCTCATCTGGCCGCCGGGGTTACGATTGGTGGTCTTTTTGCCATAACCCATAACAGCAGGAGAAATGCCGAGAGCACGGCAGCGCTTAGCGATAGGTTGGGTATTCTTAGCCATATCTCATGTTCTCCTTTCAATCAAACGCGGCGGCGTTTGGGCGGGCGGCAGCCATTGTGGGGGATGGGGGTCACATCACGGATCATGGTGACCTCCAGGCCGGTTGCCTGCAGGGCGCGGATAGCGCTCTCACGGCCGGAACCGGGGCCCTTAACGTAGACCTCAACGGTCTTCATGCCATGCTCGATGGCGGCCTTGGCAGCGACCTCAGCAGCGCTCTGCGCAGCGTAAGGAGTGCTCTTACGGGAGCCACGGAAGTTCAGCGCACCAGTGCTGCACCAGGAAACGGTGTTGCCCTGGGTGTCGGTGATGGTCACGATGGTATTGTTAAAGGTGCTCTGGATG
>ERZ835051.1009-NODE-1009-length-31046-cov-3.779646_pt1 | contig 31046 bp, 21 predicted proteins | sample MGYA00519575_ERZ835051 | MGnify/ENA primary metagenome ERZ835051 (study PRJEB31850, sample SAMEA3708769) | human gut metagenome | biome: human gut; feature: human-associated habitat; material: faeces | place: China | collected 2014 ... | reverse complement strand
GTTGGTATCTACTATTTAGGAAAAAACAACTATTTTGAGAATGACTGTGCTAATATCCCTTTTTCGAATAAAGTAGCCCGAACCAGTAAATATTCGAGTATAGTAGCTGACCCAATGTTTATTGATGGCGCTTATGGCAACTTTTTATTAAAAGAGAGCTCGCCTTGTAAGAATGCAGGAATAATACCGGATGATATTTCGATTTATTATACCGGAGAAAAGTTGGATATTGGTGCTTATGATGATGGCAAGTTAGTAGAAGGGCCAGTCTTCCGGTATGTAAATCCAGGTATAGAAATGCCAGACCGGGAAAAGCCCCGTATTGTGAAACATAAAGTGGAAAATAATACCTTGAAACTCTGGTTCTCCTATCCTTTAAACGAGCAGACCGTTAATACTGGAAATTTCATGCTTAATGATATTAGTTTTCAACACTTTAGCCTCCAGGAAGAGAACTATTTACTTGTTTTAACAGCAAATAAAAAATTGCCCTTTAATAATATTTATTTGTCAGTTATTGAAAAGCCTCAAAGTATAGATGGTGATGATATCACTTTATGGGCATCCTCTATTCCTACAAAACTAGTTTCAGAAGCGCAGAAAGCATTGGCATTAACAAAGAAAGCTGCAGATTATTTAATACAGAATACACTATTTGAATTTGAGCCCAAAGTGGTAACTTTCAATGCTAATATCTCCCGATTACGAATTTCCGAGCAAATACTGAATCATTCAGGTCAAATCACTTATGGGCTGATAAATCTAAACACCAAAGAAGCTAAAGAAACAAAACTCGGTTTTTCCTTCCGTGGTAATATAAAACTCTATTTGAATGGGAATCTTATTTATGCTGGAAAATCCGATAAAGAACAGTTTGAAGAATATACCTATAACCGCTTTCGGTTTAGCCATGAAATAAAGGTCAATTTATATAAAGGAGAAAATCGACTTTTAGTAAAAACATCTGGTGAAAGTAAAGGGCTTGAATTTGCTTGTTGTGCTTTGAATCCAGATCAATTATTCGATAATACTATTGAAATAAGGAATAATATTGCAAACTCATACGCCAACAACTGGCTAGTAACAGCACCTTTTGAAACAACTTCTGTTAACTCTATGGATTTTATGTTCGAACCCGAACGAACGATACGTGAATATTATGTCTATAACGACCAGATGATTACGTGGCAAATGCAGCAGCCTCTCATCCAGCAAGCCTTAAAAATTTCATCATTTACAAATAACAAAAAAGGTTTTAATGCCGATTGGCATTATGCAAATTCAAATACTCTACTAGGAATGCTGAACTTGTACAAAGCTTCGAATGACTATACATATCAGGCATTTGTCGACAAATTCAATCAGCATGTATTCGACCATTATCATTTCTTTAAAAAACAATATTATTCACTGCGTATAATGCGGGGAGCATACTTTCGTTTATTCAGAGCTACCATGCTTGATGACACAGGAGGTGCTGCTTTACCTTTAGCTGAAACAGCTCTAAATGCCAAGCCACAAATTTTACATCGAGAGATACTTGACCAGGTCCTCAATCATATACTTAACAAACAATCGCGTCTTGCAGACGGAACATTGTGTCGTCCCGAGCCGGTTGAACAAACCATTTGGGCCGATGATATGTTTATGTCCGTTCCGTTCTTGTTGAACATGGCCAAATTAAATAAAGATAGTAAATTATATGATGAAGCTGCTTTCCAGGTATTGCACATCAATCATTATCTAACTGATCCATGCACCAACCTGTGCAGACATGGATGGTACAACCAAACAAAGGAGTTGGCACCTGTTGCATGGTCAAGGGCAAATGGTTGGATAGTCTGGGCAATGTCCGAAACATTACTCAAGTTGCCAACAAACCACAAGAAGTATAAAAAGATAAAAGATACATTTACTAAACGCTTAATAGATTTACTCAATTATCAGTCTGAAAACGGTTTATGGCATCAAATCCTAAATGACCCAGACTCCTATCTTGAAACCTCCGGAAGCGCCATGTTCGGATTGGCATTGGCAAGGGCGATTAACCATAAATGGATCTCACAACGTTACATTCCACAACTAATGAAAACATGGGAAGCTGTTTCGGCACAGATCGATGAAAATGGTATCATATATGGTATTTGCCAAGGAACAGACATGGGCAAAAATGCCGATTATTATAAAAACCAGAAAACGCTTGAAAGTGATCCGCGCGGAATGGGTGCCGTACTAACCTTTGGGTCGGAAATGTATTACTTTTTTAATAAATAACAGATTAAATATGAAACGTATATTAAGTATATGCTTATTGATGGTAATAATGATATTCAACCTTTCTGCGGTGGATATAGTACCATTACCTTATAAGGTAACAACTACAAATAAAAAGTTTTCATTAGAAAAGGGCGTTGATTATGAGAGACTTTTGATGAGAAAAGATACATCTATCAAATCGTTTCAAATGGGTATTCGTGGAGAAAAAATGGATAGACTTTTCCAGAAACTAGGTTTTTTCAAAGAAGAACTAGGCGATGAAGGTTATGAACTTTTTATAGACAACAATCAGGTTGTATTGGCAGCTAATACCCCTCAAGGGCTATTCTATGGAAAGCAATCTTTAATTCAACTGATTCGTGGAGCACAGAATAACACACTTCAGGGACTTCATATCATAGATAAACCAGCAGTGAAATACCGTGGGGTAATGGATGATATAAGTCGTGGCCCCGTTCCGACCTTGGAGTACATGAAATATCAGATTCGCCGATTCGCTGAATTGAAAATAAATACATTAACTTACTATACGGAACATGTAGTACGTACAGAAAAGCATCCTGAGTTTGCACCTCCTGGCGGAGCATTGTCCATAGCCGAATGGAAAGAATTATCAGAGTATGCAAAGGAGTATTATATAGAGTTAATACCCAATTTTCAGTCACTTGGTCATGCCGAAAAAGTGCTGCTTTGTCCTAAATTTCAAAATATCGCTGAAAGCAATACAATGTATGCTTTAACTAAACCTGAAACATTAGAATTCATGCGGGATATTTATACAGAAATGAGTCCTGCATTTGAATCTAAGTTCTTTCATGTGAATTGTGATGAGACTTTTGATATAGGACGCGGACCATCATCCGAAAAAGTGAAAGAACTTGGTGTAGGACGTGTGTATACAGATTATATGAACCAGCTGTCTTCAATATTAAAAGACAACGGCAAACGTATGATGATGTGGGGAGATATCGTACTACAACATCCAGAAATATTAGATATTCTTCCAAAGGAAACAGTAATGATGACTTGGGAGTACAGTGATTATGATTCCTACAGCAAATGGATTGATCCGTTTGTAGAAAAGGGATTTGATTTTATCATATGCCCCGGTGTATTGAATTCATCTCGTATCTCTCCAAACTACAAAATGGGCATTCCTAACATTCAAAAGTTTATAAAACAAGGAATTGAGAAAGGAGCCATAGGAGTACTTAATACAGTGTGGGACGAAGGTAGCTTACATACTTTCGATCGCGACTGGTATGGAGTTGCTTATGGTGCAGAACACTCATGGAATCCGAATAAAAAGGAACTCAGTGATTTTGATACTCGTCTTTCTAAAGCCATTTACCGAAGTGAAAAGGGAGAACTTATCACAGCCATCCACAAACTTACAGAAATGAGCGAAATCGAGGCTCTTGATAATATGAGTGAGCTTGTATTTTGGAAAACGGTGATCCCTGAAAGAGGTAAACACATTAAATATAGCCTAACAGACTGGGAAGATGTATTTGAGGCCTGTTTAGAAGTTGATTCTATTTTAAGTAACCCAACTGCCCTAAATTATACACGTGAATATAAAGCATTTGGCATGGTAACCGCTGAATATAAATATCTGGCAAAAGCCAAACTGAAATTGGCCGAAGCTGCATCTTTATATGTCGAAGCTATTGATATTCAACGCCAGGATAAAATAAAAACCAAAACTTTATTGGATAAAGTTTACGCTAACATAACCGAATGCCGGAACGATTTAGCTAAAGTTCAAAAAGATTATGATGCTATTTGGAAAGCAGAAAATCGCGAGTACTGGAATAACTTTGAAATGGAGCCGTTTAATCAGTTATTAACAGATTACAATGATATAATAAGTTCACTCGATAAATCAGTCGGATATTTTGAGCAAGGTTTGCCTTTAATTGCTCCGGCTGATATTCGTTTAGATATCCGAGAACTCAAAAACTCATACTTCACATACTGGCTGATATCCCCGGTTTTCAACTTTGAAAATGAAACAACATTCGATACAGACTTACTAAAAGGAATGGGTGGAGAGAGTACTGCTGCTCCTTTCCCCGGATTCTCATTCTTTAACGATAAGGGAGAAAATATTAAGTGGATGAAATACTCATCCTCACTTTCCGATCGTGTTTCGTTGGATATACCTTTAGATGCAAAAGGCAAAGCCCTGTCTTATGCTTACTGTACATTAGAATCATCGGAAGAACAAATTGTAACTGCCAGCTTTGGCTTTACCGGAAAACTTGATATTATTTGTAATGGAGTATCTGTCTTTAAGAAACAGGGTAGTGAGACTATGATTACAGACGAATATCAATGTAAGCTGCATCTTAAAACTGGGAGAAATAGAATATTACTTAAGTTGGAAAAAGCAACTAACAACTGGGATTTTTCTTTTCGTATAGCAGATGCTAAAGTAAGCAGCAGGAAGAATAAATATCAAATAGATTAAAAACATGAAACTTTTACTTAGCTAATAAGCAAACAAATACTATATGAATATTTTATCTTTCAATACAGCTAAAGGAACCTCGCAAATACATGAATAGACCAATTAGTATAGGTTTTTAGCATTTATTTGATAACTTTGTACACGAATCAATTAAATACTAACACCATGAGAAAACTTAACCACGCACTTCTTGCAGGTGCTCTCGCCTTGGCATGCGCTTCGTGTACCGCGGAGAAAGAAGCTAACTACCAAGTGATACCTCTCCCCCAAGAGGTAAGCTTAACCCAAGAAAACCCGTTCAAACTGAACGAAAATGTTCTCATCGCTTATCCGGAAAACAATGCCTTATTGCAACGCAATGCTGAGTTCCTGTCGGAGTACATCCAACAAGCCACGAACTATGCACCGAAAACAAAGGCCATCGCAGCAGGAGAACAAGTAAAAAATGCAATTGTACTGGGACTCGATCCGAGCATTGCAAACAAGGAAGGCTATGTGCTGACTACCACCCCCGAGGGTATCAGCATCAACGGACAAACCGTAAACGGAGTGTTCTATGGCATCCAGACTTTACGCAAATCCATTCCCGCCGAAGCCAAAGGAGCAACCGTCCTAATACCGGCAGGTGAAATTAAGGACGAACCGCGTTTCAGTTACCGCGGCATGCATCTCGACGTAGGACGTCATTTCTTTCCAAAAGAATTCATGAAGAAGTATATAGACTTACTGGCACTACATAACATGAATACTTTCCACTGGCACCTGACGGACGACCAAGGCTGGCGCATCGAGATTAAGAAGTATCCGAAACTTACGGAAATAGGTTCCCAGCGCAGTCGTACGGTAATCGGAAGAAACACACAGGAGTATGACAATACGCCGTATGGCGGTTTCTTTACTCAGGAAGAAGCGAAAGAGATCGTGAAATATGCACAGGAACGTTACATTACGGTAATTCCGGAAGTAGACCTGCCCGGCCACATGCTTGCCGCATTGGCTGCTTACCCCGAAATGGGATGTACGGGTGGTCCGTACGAAGTATGCCCGCGTTGGGGTGTATTTGAAGATGTGCTCTGCATTGGTAACGACCAGACGATGCAATTCCTGGAAGATGTAATGAGTGAAATCATTGAGATCTTCCCGTCGAAGTATGTTCATATCGGTGGTGACGAAGCTCCGCGTACCCGTTGGGAAAAATGCCCGAAATGCCAGGCACGTATCAAAGCGGAAGGGCTGAAAGCGGATAAGAACCATACTGCCGAAGACCGTCTGCAAAGTTATTGCATGACACGCATCGAAGAGTTCCTGAATAGCAAGGGACGCCAGATCATCGGTTGGGATGAAATATTGGAAGGTGACGTAGCTCCTAACGCAACCGTAATGTCATGGCGCGGTATGGAAGGCGGCATCAAAGCTGCACAACTGGGACACGATGTTATCATGACTCCGACCTCTTTCTGCTATTTCGACTATTATCAGACGGCAGACACAAAGGATGAACCGCTCGGTATCGGCGGGTATGTGCCCATCGAAAAGGTATATAGTCTGGAACCCGTACCGGCAGCTCTTACCGAAGAACAAAGCAAGCATATTCTCGGTGCCCAGGCCAATCTCTGGACAGAGTATATCCATTCCTCCGAACACGTAGAATACATGGTATTGCCCCGTATGGCTGCCCTTGCCGAAGTACAATGGACGCAGCCCGAAAAGAAGGATTTCAAAGATTTCACTAAACGTCTGGCCCGCTTGATGAAGTTCTATCAAAGAGATGGCTTCAACTATGCTAAGCATGTATTTGACCTGAAGATAGACTTCACGCCGGATGTTACCAAGAAAGCGGTAGTAGTTACATTGAGTACCATTGATGACGCTCCTATTTATTATACATTAGATGGAACTGAACCGACCACAGCATCATTGAAATATACAGAGCCTGTTTCCATTACCGAAACAGCAGATTTCCAGGCAGTGGTTATCCGCCCGGAAGGAAAGAGCAAAGTGGTGAATAAAAAGATTTCTTTCAATAAGGCTACATATTGCCCTATCGAACTGACCTTCCAGCCTTCGGAAAAGTATAAATTCGGAGGTGCCATCACCTTGGTAGACGGTATGAAGGGGAATGATAGCTATGCCACCGGAGCCTGGTTAGGTTTTGTAGGTGGTGATGTGGAAGCCATCATCGACCTGGGACAGGAAACGGAAATCAAGTGGGTGGCTACGAATGCTATTGTTGATATGAGTGCCTGGATTATGGGCAGCACAGGATTGGTAATCTCTGTATCTGACGATAACAAAGAGTTCCGCGAAGTAGCCGTTAAAGATATTCCGGCTGAAACAAATATTGATAAGAAAGGTGTGGAAAACTATGAGATAACTTTCGATCCGGTGAAAGCACGGTATGTGAAAGTTGTCATCAAGCGCAGCCCTGCCTTGCCAAAAGGACATGCAGGCGAAGGAAAGGCAGCTTATATGTTCATTGATGAAATAGAGGTGGATTAGAAACCTCTCCCGATGAAGGGAGAGGAGAAATTTTAGAACTGGAAGTAAATGAAAGGCTGAATCTCCGTACTCTTCATCTGGATTACCAAGTAAATTAAAGCAAGCATCAGAACCGCCTTTCCCATCAGGGGGAGGCGGATTACTGTTTTACAACAAGCATTCTCCCAACGGTCGGGGCAGAAATGCAGGAAAAAACCCAATGCCATCAGTGCAAACACTTCCCAATAACCCGCAATCAGTTGTGGGAAAAGTTGCGGACGGAAAGTGGTACAGATCTGTTTGATCATATCCAATGAAGTGGAAAAGTCCGCATTGCGGAAAAATATCCAGCAGAAACAAACAAAGTGGAATGTGATAAGTATACCGAAAAAACGGCGGATGCCGTGGCTTTCTTCTCCCTTCTTTCTTCCAGTCAACGTCATCCAGAATTTATGTGCCGCCAAAGCAATGCCATGGAACAATCCCCAAACGACAAAATTCCAGGAAGCGCCATGCCACAAACCACCCAAAAACATGGTTATGATAAGGTTGGCATACTGGCGAATCTTTCCTTTCCGGTTTCCGCCTAAAGATATATATAGATAATCTTTCAGCCAACTGGAAAGTGAAATGTGCCATCGCCGCCAAAACTCTGTAATGGAAGCGGACTTATAAGGAGAGTCAAAGTTCTTATTAAAATGAAAACCTAACAACAAGGCTATTCCGATAGCCATATCACTGTATCCGGAAAAGTCGCAATAGATTTGCAAGGCATATCCATAAACACCCATCAGATTCTCTACTCCGGAATAGAGCGTAGGATTATCAAAAATACGTTCTACAAAGTTCACACTGATATAATCCGAAATAATCGCTTTCTTAAACAGACCGCTTGCAATCAGGAATATCCCCCTTCCGAACATCTCATGGGACACGAACAAAGGACGGCGTATCTGTGGGATAAAGTCACGGGCACGTACAATAGGACCTGCCACCAATTGTGGGAAGAAGGATACGTAAAAAGCATAATCCAGCAAATTAGTAAGAGGGGTTATATCTTTGCGATAAACATCGATGGTATAGCTAAGCGACTGGAAAGTAAAGAAAGAAATACCCACAGGGAGGAATATATCGTAATGATGGAACGTACCACCTACCAGCGAAGCAAAGACATCTCCCAGGAAATTGGTATATTTGAAATAACAAAGCAGTCCAAGATTGATAACAAGACTCACTAATACCCACACCTTGCGCTGCCAACGCACAGAGGAGGATGCCATAAGACGGGCAATAAAGAAATCGGCAACCGTGACAAGTGCCAGTAGGAAAAAGTAAGTTCCGCTACTTTTATAATAAAAATAATAGGAGAATGCGGTAACAAACAACAAGCGTGCAGTCAGACGGCGTTGCAACAGCAGATAAACCAGTATAAATGCTGCAAACAACCACAAGAAAATGCCGCTACTGAATATCATCGGCGCTTGCGGGTCATAAACGAATACGTCTCGCAGACGGTTAAAGTCAATATCCCACATAATCATTATAGGCTTTTAAAAGAGCTTGATAAAACAATTCACCTTGCAGCACATATCCTTCGGGAAGATAATGTACATGGTCCGGACGCATCAATTTTGCTTCCTGCCAGTTCAGACAAGCACGCTGTCTCCCTCCCACCGCTTCGTACATATCCCACACGGCAAGACCGTTGTCATCAGCAAAGCGACGCATGGTTTCTACGGCAATAGCAGTACGGGGATTAATGGAATAGGTGCGGCGACGACGACTTTTCCGGAAACTGTCGTAGGAACCGGGGGGAGTTGTCATCAGTAAAGGTACATTGGGCAGACTGTCGCGAAGCATACGCACCAGTTCATCCATTTGTCGGTAGTGCAACAGGGTGTTATAACGTCGGTTATGGCTTTCATTTGTTCCGAAAGAAAGTATAACCAAGTCAGGATGCAGGGCGGCAATATCAGAAATACGGTCGGGACGAGTAAAGGTAATACAAAAAGCACCATTGATACCCATATCGGTATAAGAGATAGCACCAAAAGTTTCTGTCAGCAGCGTTCCGATAGTACGGGGCAAGATACGCCCACGGATATGACTGTCACCGATATGCACGATACGGATGGTATCTGTAGAAAAGCCGGCATGTAACAGACGTAGCTTTTCCCAAAAAGGATTGAGGATACCAAGGCTATCCGTCAACTCATTTTCACCAAGTTGCTGAAAGCCGGAAGGAAAAGCTATTTGAGGAACGGCAACAGTATCCGTACGCTGGGAATAGGAACGGAGTGTGTCACAATTTGCTGTGACTTTGCTGATAAGAGGACAGGATGGAATAGGGTCCTGGGCATGAAGAGGAAAAAAGCACAGAAGAAACAAAGTTGTGATAAAAAGATCTTTCATCCGCAGATGACACGGATGACACGGATTCCTATATTTAAAATCTGCGTTATCCGTATTACCTGCGGATGAAAAATATGCTTTTGAAACTTCCAATACGATTTTTATTCTATTATTCCGCTTCATAAGCCCTCCTCCTGTCGTACTGTTCCTTTCCATACACAAGCGCCTCATAAAGTAGACCTGCCAGATGCTTACCTCCCCGGAAATTAATATGCGTATAGTCGTAATTCGCCAAAGAAGGCTTAGCATGTACCAGATTCGCCATGCTTCCCTCTCCTCCCATTGCTTCGAACATATTCCAGAAAGCAATGTCGTTATCCGCCGCCAAATTTTGTTGGTAACGCACCAGATTTTTAATGCCGGGCATTGTGCGTAGAGTGCCATCTTCCGTCTTATAATCCCGGTCACCTACACTGACTACCAAAATACCTGCTTGTGGAAATGCATCCTTCAAATGATCAATAGTAGTCTGCATACCTGCAATGTATTTGTCATAATTCCGCCCACGTTCAGTAGCAACGTTCAATCCATATTGCAAGATAATCAGATCGTAAGGACGCTGCTCATTAAATTCGTGCATCATCCACACAGGAATAGAACGCAAGGATAAGCCCGAACTGCCGCGCAAAGAGAAATTATCCAGGATAATTCCTTTTTTACCATCCATAGCCAGACCATAGAATAAGGTAGAGTCCGCCTCGTCAACCGTCCAACGGACAGAACCGATATTTCCATCCACTTGCATTTCCTGCAAATCATCTGTAGCCAGGAAAGTACGGGTTTGCTTTTCATTCCGATTGACATTCACAGAAAGGGTGACTTCTCCTTTACTATAAAAGAAGATAGAAGCCTGTTCACAGGTATCCAGATGGGAAGCATATTTGTTTTGTCCCTTCAATTCCACATAAGCACCGGGACGGGGAACAAAGTAATGTCCGGAAATACCTTGCTTCTTGCGGTCAAAGAAAGTAGAATCCATTACAGAATGGCTTTGCCAACCACCAAACGAGTGGCGCACGGTAGGGCGGAATCCGCTGGTCATAGAAGTAATGGTAACAAAACCTACTCCGCAACCACCATATTTATCCTGCAACATATTACGCAAATCCGCAGTAAGAATATCCGCTTCAATGAAGGAATCTCCGAAAACGGCAATACGTACCTGACGGGGACGTTGTGCCAATTCATCCAAAGCCCGGTAAAAAGGTGTCATGCCGCGCAGAGTAGAGTCGCTGTAGTCCTCAATACACGTCATGCCCGCACGACAGGTATCCACAAAAGCAGGTTTTACCTTTGGCGGAGGCGGTAACAAACTGTCCGGCTCTTCCGTCAGATCTTTCTGAGTACGCACGTCACCCAGCAAGTCGACACGCCTCATTACGTGTTCACCTACTGTAAAACCGGGCAGGAAGTACATCAGTAACAAGCCCGCCAATATAATCAATGCCCAAATGCAAGTATATTTCAGATAATTCTTTTCCATGTTGTCCGTAAAGGATTTGCAAAGATAGAGAAAAGACATAAAAAGAGAGGGAAATCTTCACGTTTTGTAAGATTTCCCTCTATCAGATTCCCAAGAAAGTGTTTCCACTCACTCTGAAGAACCACCTTCTTCAGATTATATCGTCTTCTCAATATTCCAGACAAATGCCCGGAGACCGAGTTGCTGCGTCTCTTCGTCCATCTGATGGAGTGCATCAAGTAACGGGTCTACTTTAGCTTCGTCTACAATAGTAATAATAGCAGAGCACATACTGGGCCATGCGTGACTACCATAATGCGGTTCTCCCGTCTTGCTGCCACGTCCCTGCACTTGCTGCCAATAGCTGAATCCACGGCAACCTTGACGGTCGAGTAACGCCATGATGCGCTCAAAGAACGCCTGGTCGAATGTTATAAATACGGATTTCATGTTGATTAATTATGAATTATAAATTATGAATCATGAATTATGAGTCAGAAAACAATGAACACTGCACGGCAATTCATAACTCATAATTCATAATTATTATCACTGTTTTCTTGGTTTCGTCATCTTCTCCTTATGAGCCTGATAGTAATCATTCAGTTCACGATCTTTCTTGATCTTACGACGGTTGCGTCTGATACCAATACCGGCAAACGAGCAATAAAGCACGGGAACCAGAATCAGTGTCAAGATGGTAGATACCGTCAAACCACCAATTACGGCCACACCCAACGGGCGCCACATCTCGGCACCTTCACCCTGACCTACAGCCATCGGAACCATACCGAGGATAGTAGTCAACGTAGTCATTAATACCGGACGCAAACGGCTACGACCTGCCGTAACCACAGAGTGGAGTACCGCCATACCGCGCTCGCGACAGAGTGTGATGTAGTCAATCAGTACGATACCGTTCTTCACCACGATACCAATCAACATGATTCCACCCAGCAAACTCATTACGTTCAGGTTGGTGCCCGTAAAGAAGAGGGCCATCAACACACCACTGAATGCAAACGGGATGGAGAACATGATAATGAACGGATAACTCAAAGACTCAAACTGGGCGGCCATTACAATAAATACCAGAATGATAATCAGTACAGCCAGTGTACCCAAGTCGGAGAACGAATCTTGCTGGTCCTCATACGAACCCGAAATCTGGATAGAAATACCACTCGGCAAGTCCATCTTATCGATAATGGCATTACCATCGGCGACTACATCACCCAACGGAACTCCGGAAATAACGGCGGATACCGTCACAACACGTTCACGGTCCTTACGCTCGATGGTAGGAGGAGCTGAGCGCTCAACTACTTTACCGAGGTCTTTTATACGGACACCATCACCGGAAGGTGTATAGATAAGAATGTTCTCCAAATCTTCAATCTTTGTACGAAACTCGGGAGCATAACGTACACGGATGTCGTACTCATCACCATCCTCACGATAATAAGAAGCCAAAGCTCCGTTCACGCGATTACGCAGATAACCGGAAGCGGTTGACAAATTCAGTCCATGTAATGCTAATTTCTCACGATCAAAGTCTACCTGATATTCAGGTTGGTAATCTTGACGGCTGATATTTACTTCACTTACACCTTTTACATCCAATAGTTTCTCTTTCAGCTCAGCCGAGACTTTATCCGTTGCGGTAAAATCATAACCATATACCTCGAAATCGGCACTGGCCTGAGAACTCATACCACCGGTACTACCACCCATGATTACCTGTGCCTTATCCAACTCAGGATAAGCCTTCAAGTCTTCACGCATTTCGTCGCAGACCGTCTCCAGCTTCACATCACGATCACCCGGACTTACTAAACTAATATTAAAGCTGATAATATGGCTACCATTATCCTGCATTGAGGCGAAAGTATTGTCCGAATCAGCCTGCCCCACCGTATAGTTACAAACCTTCATCACACCTTCGTAACGTTTCATCCACTTTTCCGTCAGTTCCGAAGCCAATGCCTGCGCACGTTCTACACGGGCACCGATGGGAAGTTGCAAGTTCACACCGATACGGCTATTATCAGCCGCCGGGAAGAACTCCGTACCGATATACTTGGCACAGAATAAACTTGCCACAAAGAAAATGGCGCAACCAACCATAACAGTTACACGATGGCGTACAGCCCAGTTCAAACGATTTTGATACCATACATCAAGAGCATCAAGCGCACGCTGAATCGGTGTATAAAGAGCAATGAACATCTTACTTTGCTTCTTCTGCAAGCGCAAAAGCTGTGCACACATCATCGGTGTAAATGACAAAGCCGAAATGGTAGAAACAGTCATGATCACACACATCATCCAACCCAACTGACGGAACAATACACCGGACATACCGCTCACCATAGTCAGCGGGAAGAATACCGCAATCATGGTCAGTGTGGAGGCTATAACGGAAATAGCCACCTCGTTCGTAGCATGAACTGCTGCCTGCTTCGGTTCGGACCCTCGTTCAATATGGGTCGTCACATTCTCAAGTACCACAATAGCATCGTCCACCACATTACCAATAGCAATGGAAAGACAAGAAAGCGAAATAATATTCAGCGAACCACCGTCTATAATACCCAGATAGATGAATGAGGCTACCAATGACATCGGGATAGTGATACAGATAATAACCGTAGCACGCCAACGTCCCAGGAATACAAATACTACCAAGATTACGAACAGCATGGCGTACATAATAGTCTCTTCCAAACTGTCAATGGTATTCAGAATGTTATCGGAAGTATTAACAATGATCCCCAGCTTCACGTCACTCGGCAACGATTTCTGCAACTGCGGCAACATATCGATAACTTTTTGTGAAATAGCCACAGAGTTGGCACCGGATTGTTTCTGTACCACAATCATGGCACCTTGCACACCATTACTATACGTCTTCTGTGCACGCTCTTCCACAGAATCAACTACTGTTGCTACATCACGTAAATAAACAGAAGCTCCGTTGTGTGTGCCTACTACAATATTTTCCATCTCTTTGGGATCCTTGAATTCTCCCTCTACACGGAGTGAATAGGTATTACTTCCCACATCGAAGGTACCACCCGGTGTATTACGGTTTTCAGCACTGATGATAGAACTGATGGTTTCCACTGAAAGATTATAGGCATCCAGTTTGCTAGGATCACAATAAACATTTACCTCACGTTTGGGCGCACCGGAGATAGACACCGTACCCACACCCGGCACACGAGCCAGCGGATTCACTATGTTGTCATCCAATATTTTATAAAGTGCCGGCTGACTTTCTTCTGCCTGAACGGAAAGCAGCAGGATAGGAATCATGTCCGTACTGAACTTAAAGATAATAGGCGTCTCCACCTCATCAGGAAGCTGAGAGCTTACCATATCCAGTTTATCGCGTACATCATTCGTCAACACATCTATATCATATCCATATTCAAACTCCAGTGTAATCACAGAGATGTTTTCTGAAGATCTGGAAGTAATATGTTTCAGGTTGCTGACAGAATTCAGCGTATTTTCTAACGGACGGGTCACATTGTTCTCAATATCCGACGCACTGGCTCCCGCATAGGAAGTCATCACCATGATGGTGTTGGTCTCGATATCCGGGTAAAGGTCCACCGGCAATTTTGACAAAGAGAACAGACCAAATATCGCTACCGCCAAAAAGCAGAGCGAGGTCATAATCGGTTTTTTAACCGCACCTTCGTATAAACTCATGTTACTAATTTTGAATTGTGAATTATGAATTATAAATCGTGAGCAATGAATAATGAAGAATCACAAACGTAAACCGCAAGGTCATTCAACATTCATCATTCAAAATTCATAATTATTTCTCTACCTCTACCTCCATGCCGTTAGCCAGTTTCGCCTGTCCGGCCACTACGACCTGTGAATTATCGGGCACACCGGAGAGCAACTCATATTCCGTACCCATGCGGCGTCCCAGTTCCACTTTATTATAGGACACCTTACCATCCTTATAGACATATACATAACGGTCACCGGCACCGGCCTGTTTCACGATGGCCAGATCGGGAACAACCACATTGTCCTTTTTCCCGAAGTTGAGCGTTGCACGGGCAAACATTCCCGGACGCACCTTCTGGTCCCTGTTGGCAAGCTTGATCTCCACCGGGAAAGTACGCGTACCTGCATCGATGGTAGGATAAACCAAGCTGATAGTGCCCTCGAACACTTCATCACCATAAACATCCAGTTTCACGGTTACGGGCGAGCCTTTCTTCACTTGGGTAAAATAAGTCTCGGAAACATTGATAAGCAGTTTTACCGGAGTAATCTGTTCTACCACCAATACCGGCTGTCCACCGCTATACATGTCTCCGTTATCATAATTACGTGCCGTCACCACTCCATTGATAGGGCTGAGCAGAGAAGTATTCTCCAGCAAATTGTTGTAGGCCGTTTCTTTTACATCCAACGCCATCTTGGCGGCATCCCATTCGGACTTGGAAGCACCGCCCACCTTATATAACTCGTCTATACGCTTAAATTCAATCTTCTGGTTATCCAATTGAAACTTGGTCTGTTTCAGATTGGCCGCATCCATGCTTACCAGCTTTTGGCCTTTGGCGACACGGTCGCCCACTTCCACCCAGATACGGTCAATACGCACAGGAGAAGAAGGAGCGATGTTGTTCTTCACTTCAGCCTCCACCGTAGCTGTATATTCCTGGATCTGTTCCACCGGACGGGCAGTTACTTCCGCCAGCTTCACTCTCGGCTTCTCGTCCACTTTTTCCGTTGCAGCCTTGTCGTTACCACCGCTACATGAGCCCAGCATTGCAACAGCCAGCAGGGCGATTAATTGAAAACCTTTTTTCATATCGTTATTCTTGTTTCTGTTCTTCATTGTTCACTCTTCATTTCTCATTTTCCACCCGGCACGTAATCTTTGCCCAATATCTGGTCAAGATCGGCCTTGGCTACCAGATAATCGTAGATAGACTGGTTATAAGTCAATTCGGCTTCGGTAAGCTGCACCTGCGAAGTGTTCAGTTCAAGCACCGTGCCCTTGCCCACTTCATAGCGCTTGCCCGCAATCTGCACCGCCTTCTGCGCCTGCATCACGTTTTCACGGTTGCTGACAACTTGCTCGGAACTGGCGGCCATGTTGTTCTGGAAACTGGTGACCTGCATATTCAACTTGCGTTCCGTATCTATACGGTTCTGCTCCAGCTGGCGCATCTGGATACGGTTCGATTTCAGTTTCGTAAAATTACTCGCCTTATACAGAGGAATACTCAGACTGAAAACCAATGAGGAGCTACCTCCCCAATTGTAATTGAACAGATTCCAATTTTCATTGTACAAAGATTGATACTGATAAGAATAGTTCATACCCAAAGTAGGCATGAAATTGGTACGCAGCGACTTGATGTTCTGTTTCAGCATTTTCCAGTTCAAATCCAGCTGTTTCATAGTCGTGTTGTATTCCAGGCTCGTTCCGGTTCCGGCAAGTTCGTTGGCAAACAAAGCCGTCTCATAGTTGGTCAGATTATCGTCAATCTTGACATCCACGTCGGCTGTAACCCCCATAAGCACTTTCAGCTGCAATTTGGACAATGTCACGGCATTACTTGCCGAAATCACATTCGGCTTTATGCTGCGCATCTGCACTTCGGCACTGATTTTATCAAATTCGCTTACTGCACCTTGCTGGTACTTTGCATTGACTATGTTGAAATTGTCTTCCGACAGTTTATAGCTTTTCTGCAGCACTTCGTAAGAGTCCTGTGCCAGCATCAGCTGATAATAGGCCTTGGTCACCTGGTTTACCAAATCCTGCCGGGAAGCGCGCGACTTCTCCACAGCCAGTTCTATGTCCGTCCTGGTCATCGACATAGCCCTATACACACTGGGAGCAAAGATAGGCAGACTGATGCTGAGTACACCAGTCGCAGTATTCGAGTTGTCCATACCCATTTTGAACGACTGCCCGCCAAGATTCATTTCCGCGGCAGTGATGGTATGATTCAACGTACCGTCAATGCTTGCCTGTGGCAATAAACTCTGCCAGGTTTCTTTATGAGCCACTTTCTTCAGAGCGATCTCGTCCTCTGCCACCTTCATGGTGGGGTTGTCGCTCAGAGCGATTTCCAAAGCCCTGTCAAGGTTCAAGGTCAGGGTTTCTTTGGCCTCTTGTGCTTGTGTACGGCTACCGGCAAACAGTAGGGCAACCGTCAGTAACAGTGCCCTACCTACCCATTTTTTCTGCATCTTCATAAATTAATTAATAGCTTGATTTTAGTTGTTTTTATTATTTCTCATCCTACTCCTTCGGAACATGCTTCCTACGGTAGTCACGAATAAAAACTTCCAGCTCGGAAGCTCCTTTTTCCGTCGAAATACCACGCAGGAATGTGAACATAATGGACTCGTACACCTCCAGAAACGAATATCTGTCGCAAAGGTCTGTATTCATCAACATGTCCAGCTGCTCACGTACCAGCAAATTGACAATGGCAAAATTTACGTCATCACGGAACATTCCCTGTTTCACTCCTTCCTTGAAAAAATTAATGGTACCTTCCGAATTACGGTTATTGTCATTTTTCATCAATTCATAAGCTCTGGGATATTTCTTTATATCTTCGAAAAACTTTTTATTGGTGGCATGAAATTTCTCAATGCTGCGCAGGTAGCATTTCAACAAGACTTCCAACACATTGCTTGAGGTAGTCAGAACACCTTTGATAAACACGTCGGTTTCCCTTTGTTCTTTCAGGATACATTCTTCCAACAAGGTCTCCTTATCGGGAAAAACCTCATAAAGGGTACGTTTAGAGATGCCCAGGGACGCGGCAATATCGTCCATCGTTATACTCTTGATTCCATGTGTGGAAAATGCCGTCACGGCAGTACCGACAATTCGCTCCCGCAGTTCCAGCCGTGATGCAAGCTGTTTCGTATGTTCGCCCATTTTTGTTCCTTTTAAAAACTTAAAACTGATTATTTCTATTCATTATCGGAATAATACGGGACAAATATAGGAAGAAAACTCAATTCATCGATTGAGTTTCCTTCCTTTTATTCAATAGATTAATAATTATTATGCTTCTGGCGGATTAATTGGGAAGTCATCAGTAATCAAACTTCGTCCGGTTGAGGAAAGCGACCGTTTTGTGAATTTCCTTGTACATCACGATGTCATCTTTCACGAAAGGAACCTCCTTGCGGTACTCGTGCAGGAAACGTTCCAACAGGGGAGAGGTTTTCAGTGGACGGCGGAAATCAATACCCTGGGCCGCATTCATCAGCTCGATGGCAAGTATATGTTCCAGGTTATCCATGATGCGATACAGCTTGGTCGCCGCATTGGCCCCCATACTGACGTGGTCTTCCTGACCGTTGCTGGAAACAATGGAATCACTGCTGGCCGCATAACAGTACATCTTATTCTGGCTGACCATGGAAGCAGCCGCATACTGCGGTATCATGAAACCGGAGTTCAAGCCGGGATTGGCAACCAGGAACTCGGGAAGCCCGCGCAACCCCATGATAAGCTGGGCTACACGACGCTCGGACACGTTGCCCAGTTCCGCCAGCGCAATGGCGAGAAAATCGTACGAAATGGCAAGCGGTTGTCCGTGGAAATTACCTCCGGAAATGATGCGGTCCTCATCGGGAAAGATCGTGGGATTGTCCGTTACGGAATTGATTTCGGTCAGCAGCACGGAAGCGACGTAGCGGATGGCATCTTTGGTCGCACCATGTACCTGCGGAATACAACGGAAAGAATACGGATCCTGCACATTCTGTTTGGGACGTGCAATCAGTTCGCTGCCTTCCAACAGTTTGCGAAAGTGCCCGCCTGTTTCAATCTGTCCCTTATGGGGACGGATTTGCTGGATGCAGTCCATGAAAGGATCGATACGCCCGTCGAAAGCTTCAAGGGAAAGGGCGGCAATAAGGTCGGCTCTCTTGGAGAGGCGGAAAGCTTTGAGGATGGCAAAAACACCGTTGGCACTCATAAACTGTGTTCCATTAAGCAGCGCCAAGCCCTCCTTGCTCATCAGCTTCACAGGTTCCCAGCCAAATTCATCGAGCACACTGATGGCTTCCCGTTTCTTTCCCTTGTAGTAAACATCTCCCACACCGATAAGGGGCAGAAAGAGGTTGGCAAGCGGAGCAAGATCGCCGGAGGCGCCCAATGAACCGCGGTCATAGACAATAGGCATCACGTCGTTGTTGAAAAAATCGAGGATACGCTGGACTGTAATGACTTGCACCCCGCTATGCCCCAAGGAAAGGGCATGTGCCTTGAGCAGCAACATCAGTTTGATAATGACCGGGCGGATTTCTTCGCCCACACTGCAAGCATGGCTCTTGATGAGATTCTCCTGCAAGGTGCCCAACTCATCGGGAGAGATGTTCTTGCTGCACAACGAGCCGAAACCGGTAGTAATTCCATACAAAGGTTCTTCGGACCCGGCAATCTTCCTGTCCAAATAGTCCCGGCATTTCTGTATCCGCTCTTTGGCTTCGGGAGCCAGTTCCAGCTTCAGGTTCTCATTGATAATGCGTTCGATGAGGTCGAAAGTGAGCTCACCCGAACCTACGTAATAGACATTGCTCATACTTTCAGTTCCTGATTGATTTCATCCAACAATTCCTTTTCCCTGGCACAGGCCAGGCGTTCCAGTTCGTCCGCCTCCCGCTGAAGCCGGTCCACAAACTCCTTGTCTTTCAAAGAGCCGAGGTTGATACGCACATTCATCAGGGCACCGAGCACGGCAGAACGGGCGGACATCATGGCTACACAAGCATCCGTAACCGCATTCCGGTTGCCCAGACGGGCCACATCCATGAGGATTGTCATCAGTTCGTAAGCATTGCGCGCCACCTGCATGGGAACAAGGGCGGCATGCTTGGTAGCCTCCTGAATGGCAGCACTGCGGGCCGCCTTCTCTTCATCCGTAGCCTTGGGCATCTTGAAACAAGCAAACACACCGTCGTAGGCCTCGGAGTCGCGGTCTATATCGGCCACGAACAGTTCCTTCTGGCGCAAGGCCACTTCGGAAATATGACGCATCAACTCCTCGTGGGGTTCGTAACCTTTCTTTCCAATCGTAAGGTTGGCAACCATGGCGGCCAAAGCGGAAGCGATAGCGCCGTTCAATGCCGCAATGCTACCGCCACCGGGAACGGGGTCACTGCCTGCTACTTTATTCAAGAACTCTTTTACTGCTAATTCTACTAACATAGTGATTAAGTTTAAAGTTATTAGTTATTGGAACGCAAATTACGCAAATTCTTTGAAACGGTTTCTCATTTGTGTAATTTATGTAATTTGTGTTCCTTTCTCCCTTACAGTACAGGATACAATACCCCTTCCTTAATAGTGGTATTCACGCAATTCATCCCTATACAATAAGGTAGGAAATGATAATTATCGGTATTGAGGACAACGAAGTCGCCTTTCTTACCGACCTCGATGCTGCCGATGCTGTCCGCACGGTTCAAGGCGGCTGCACCGTTCAGAGTAAGGGCGGTGATGGCTTCTTCAATGCTCATATTCATGTAAATGCATGCCAGGGCAAAAGTCAGAGGAATGGAGCCGGAGAAGCAACTGCCGGGATTAAGGTCGGTAGCAAGCGCCACAGCGCAGCCGGCATCTATCATCTCCCTGCCACGGGCGTACGGTTCTTTCAAGGCAAAGGCTGTCAGCGGAAGCAAGGTCGCCACTACCCCTTTATCTGCCATGGCACAGATATCGGCATCCGAGGCATGCAGCAGATGGTCGGCCGAAACGGCGGACAATTCCGCCGCCAGCCCGGCACCTCCCAGGGGAATGATCTCATCGGCATGGAGTTTCAGCTTAAACCCCATGCCGCGGGCGGCAAGCAGCAAACGGCGGGACTGCTCAAGGGAGAAAACTCCCTGCTCGCAGAAGACATCGCAGAACTCGGCCAAGTCATTCTGCACCACGGCGGGCATCACTTCACGGATCAGGAAATCAATGTACTCATCCGTGCGTCCGCCATACTCTTCGGGCACGGCATGGGCACCGAGGAAAGTAGATACGACATCTACCCGTTTATGCTCATCGTTATTCAGGCTGCGCATGACACGAAGCTGAAGCAATTCCGTCTCCCTGTCCAGCCCATAGCCGCTTTTTCCTTCCACAGTGGTGACACCCATGGCGCTCATCTGCTTCAGAAAACCTTCCGCCTTGCCGCGCAGCCGGATAAAGTTGCATGCACGGGTAGCCTTCACCGTACTGACGATGCCGCCGCCACGCTGCATGATGGACATGTAACTTTCGCCTTTGAGACGCCAGGAGAATTCTTCGGCACGTTCGCCGCCGAAGACAAAGTGTGTGTGGGAATCTACAAAACCAGGAAGCAAACACTTGCCGCGAGCATTGTAGTGCCAGTAATGCTGATAATATCCATCGCGCTCTTCACCACGGTTCTTGCCGACATAGGTGATGATGCCATCGGTGACTTCTACTGTGGCATTGTCCATGACGCAAAGTTCTCCCATCTCCCTGCCACGGCGGGCAGAGAAACCGACGGGGGTCACGACGCGGGCATTAAAAATGATAAGGTTTTCAGCCATAAGTATGTTATATTAAAGGGGTGGAACACAAATTACGCAAATCTCAGGTACTTCTTTTTTTCTGTTCATTCGTGAATATCTTACGCTTAAACATCGCATGCTTACCAAAATTCAGAACATAGCCTACTTCAATATCAGTAGCTCTCAGATAGTTAGTTTATCAACTGATATTCATGTTCAGGGCATAATGATTCCGCAGCTTTAAGCTCTAATATTATATTCTGATCAACAACAATATCAGCATAATATTCACCTACAACACGCCCTTTATAGCAAACTTCAATTTTCTTTTGAGCCTCACAAGTAAATCCTCTATTTATTAATTCAAAATAAAGAGCATTCTGATAAACCCGTTCTAAAAAGCCATAACCCAAAGTATTATATACCTCATAAAAAGCCTTCAAGATTTCATCCACCTCTTCTTTTTCAGTCACAATTCCAAGAATTTGCGTAATTTGCGTTCCAATATTTATTCTATTATTCTTGCTTCGAGCACTTGCTCCATCGAGAAATTCTCCAGTCCCAAGTAATAGGAAGCAGTGTCTATCAGCGCTTCCATGGGTACCAGCCCGATAATCTCGCTTCCCACGATGCTGACTCCGTAACGGCGCGCTTCAATGCGTACCAACTCAAAAGCACGGTAAAGTGCCGTACGGGTGAAGTCTGTCATGTTGATGGAAACCTGGGTAATCCCCCGGTCTTTCAGCTCCACTCCCATTGCCTTGCAGTAACGCAAACCGCCGCCGATGAAACGAATCTTCTTGGCGATGTCATGGGCAATCTCCAGGCTGGGAGTACTGAGGTTTATATTGTATGCCACCAAAGGCATACGGGCACCGATAGCCACAGTACCGGCGGTGGGATGCCGCTCGGCAGGGCCGAAGTCCGGATGCCACTCCGGTTGTCTTATCTTTTCCGCCATTCCCTCGAACTCGCCCTTGCGGATGGCGGCAAGATTCTCGCGATGCGGTGCGGATGCTGACTTTTCATACAGGAATACAGGCAGATTATAGCGTTCCGCCACTTCTTCCCCTACTTCTTTGGAGAGGGCGACGGCTTCTTCCATCGACACATTCCTGATGGGAATGAAGGGTACCACATCCACCGCACCCATGCGGGGATGTTGTCCTTGGTGCGTATTGAGATCAATAAGCCGAACAGCCACCCCGATGGCCTCCAACACGGCATCACGCAACGGTTCGGGTTCGCCGACCACGGTGACTACCAGTCGGTTGTGGTCTTCATCGTTGCTGTAATCCAACAACTTTACACCCTGCCGGGCACGGAAAGGAGCTACAATCTTATCTATCTTCTGCAAATCGCGTCCCTCGCTGAAGTTGGGGACACATTCCATGATTCTGTCCATAATGTAATCTGTTTACCCCTCATTCCCTAAAAGGGGAACGAGGATACTTTCATTTATATTGTTTGAATTATATACCATTAAAAAAATCGGACGTCTCTCCCTTCCCTTCAAGAGAACGAGGGGTAGAAATATACTTATTTATCAACTCCTCATCCGCCACATACGGTATCGTGATATGGTAACCGTCGGCATGCGTACGGTTGAATTCCTCACTTGTCTCTATGGCATGCGGGTTGCGCGCCCACGAACGGCGTGCCACACCGCCCATCACGTCCCACAACATGGCCGAGCGCAATATCTCATCCACCCTTTCGGAGCCGTCGCACACCATGCCGAAACCACCGTTGACGGCTTTGCCGATTCCCACACCGCCGCCATTGTGCAAGGCCACCAGGCTCATGCCCCGTGCACAGTTTCCGGCAAAGCACTGCACGGCCATATCTGCCATGACGTTGCTGCCGTCTTTTATGTTGGAAGTTTCCCGGAACGGAGAGTCCGTACCGCTGACATCATGGTGGTCGCGTCCCAACATGATGGGACCGACTTCTCCGTTGCGCACCATTTCATTGAAACGCAAGGCGATCTTCATGCGCCCTTCGGCATCTTGATAAAGAATCCGCGCTTGCGTACCGACCACCAGGTTGTTCTTCTCCGCATCACGAATCCAGTTGTAATTATCCAGATCCTGCCCGCGGCGTGTAGGATCGATGCATTCCATGGCGGCATGGTCTGTCTTCACTAAGTCTTCATGTTTCCCGCTCAGACATACCCAACGGAAGGGGCCGTAGCCGTAGTCGAACAGTTCCGGTCCCATGATGTCTTCTACATAACTGGGGAAAATGAAGCCGTTCTTATCGTCCCCGTCCCGTGCAATCTCCTGCACACCGGCATCATAAACGGCCTTCATGAAGGAGTTGCCGTAATCAAAGAAATAGGTACCCCGGTTTACCAGCGCCTTGACAGCTTCGAAATGACGTTTCAATGAGCCGTCCACCAGTTTTCGGAATTCCGACGGGTTTTCGTGCAGCATGCGGGTGCGTTGTTCAAACGTCAGCCCGGCGGGACAATAACCGCCTTCGTAGGTGGCATGGCAGGAGGTCTGGTCGGAAAGCAAGTCAACCGGCAATCCTTTCTGCACAGCGTATTCCAATAAATCGACGACATTTCCATGATAGGCTATGGAGACAGGCCGGCAGCTCTCCATTGCCTGCCGCGCCAAAGAGAAAGCTTCTTGCAGAGAATCCGTTACATGCCCCACCCATCCCTGGGTGTGACGAGTCTCGATGCGGGAAGCGTCCACCTCGGCAATGATAGCCACTGCCCCCGCCATCTCGGCAGCCTTGGGCTGTGCGCCGCTCATGCCTCCCAGACCGGAGGATATAAACAGACGTCCTTTCAAGTCACCGTCCTGCGGAATGCCCAGCTTCAGGCGCCCGGCATTCAGAAGTGTGTTGAAGGTGCCGTGCACGATGCCCTGCGGACCAATGTACATCCAGCCGCCGGCGGTCATCTGACCGTAATTGGCGACTCCCATCTGCATGGCGGTATGCCAGTCTTTCTGATTATCGTAAAGGCCCACCATCAGTGCATTGGTAATGATGACACGGGGGGCTTCGGGTTTCGACTTGAAAAGCCCCAACGGATGCCCGCTTTCGATGACGAGCGTCTGTTCACGCGTCAGCACTTCAAGGTATTGTTTGATAAGCCTATACTGCATCCAGTTCTGGCAGACCTGCCCCGTCTCTCCGTAGGTGACAAGTTCGTAGGGATAGAGGGCGATGTCGAAACAAAGGTTATTGTCGATCATCACCTGGAAGGCCTTGCCTTCGATGCAATTCCCTTTGTATTCATCAATGGGCTTCGCCTTCAAGTCGCCTTGCGGACGGTAGCGGTAGCCGTAGATGCGCCCGCGGGTACGGAGTTCTTCCATAAACTCAGGCGCCAGAGTTTCGTGCAGTTCCGTAGGGATATAGCGCAATGCATTCTTCAACGCCGTAGCCGTCTGAGAAGGGGTAAGCGTGTAGCCACGGTCGGGTGCCCGCCGGATGCCCTCAACGAAGGAGGGATAAGGAGGCAATGTGTTATCGAGGGTTATCTCCATAATAATTAGGATATAATAAGGTTACAAATTGTCAGCCATTACCTGCCGATATTTGCCGCAATATAAAAATAAATCCCGGAATTCGCAATAGAAGGCCGCAGTTATTTATCTTTTAGTCAAAAAGAAAAGAAAACCACCCCGTCCTGCAACCGCAGACATTGCAAAAGAGAAACAGCCATTGCCGGCAGGCTTCGTTGAAAAAGAGTATGCCCGTGAATGTCTTGTCAAAAAAAGATGTATATTTGTAGGAATCTTGTCTGCAAACGGGGACAATAAATCTTGTCATACATAAAAAAAGAAGAATATGAGAAGTTTACTTTCCGGCATTATCGCATTAGTTTGCAGCATGTTTGCCTGCACAAGCTGTATGGACTTGGAAGATGATGGTTCCAGAGCATTTGCGGATGTGGCCATTTCCTATAGCAAGGAACTTGCCGGTAAGGAAAGGGGGTATTTCACTTTTTCTTACATGGAAAGCGATTGGACTGTCGATGCCAATGGCGTACAGCATATAGATAACGTCTCCGTCCGGGCGATAGAGACATACGATGTAGTCCATCCTCTCATCCGGGAAGAGGCAGCGTCCGGACACCCTAAGGCTACAGCTTTGCTATCATCCGCGCATTCCTGACGGATGGACAAAGACAAGCAGCGAGTGGCGCACCGTATCGTGCGACATCTCTTCCTTTTCTTCTCTCCTGCAATGGAAGGACTCGCTTACCCTTGTCATCGAAAACGGAAACAAGGAGAAGAGGTACCTAAGGAAAATGAGCAGGAACGACTTCCTGAAGCCCGGCACAGGGAGAAAGTAGCAAAAACATAAAAGACTATGAATCAAGGCATTCATACAGCAAAGACACTGCATACCGTTTGCAGTGACGCTGCAGCCCGCATGCAGTACCACTGCAAACTAATGTTCAGTCATTCTGCAAAGTAGATGCAGTGACACTGCACAGTAGATACAGTGCCGCTGCAAAAGGTTTGCAGTAATGATGCAAGCTGTTGGAAGTAATTCTGCAAAATACGGCCTGCGACAGAAGAATGCACCCAAACAAGAACCGGCTTACCAAGCCAGTCCATATTCATAGCTGTCGAATTTCGGTTTTGTACCAATCCCGGCCCTGTTGAACACCCCGACTATCCGTTGCTGCTCTTCGGGGGTAATCAGCCGTTCGCCCTTGCGGCAGTGATAGTAATAACGTTCACACGAAAAGCATCCCATGACTCTGAGGCGCACTATGGACACCTGCTTCAAGGGAATCTCGTCAAAAAGGCGGGACATGCCTTTGGCATAACGCAGCGGTTCGCTGGAACGATAGCGCCCGCAGGAGGAGTAATCGGGCAAACGCTCCACATAGAAGGGATTCACCGCGCGGACTGTCTCCGGCTGCTCGTCTTCACTTTCGGACAGCAGTCGCGCCGCTATGGCACGCAGGCAGGTAGCTGCCTTCGGGCACTTGTCTTTGCCCGCAAAACAATAATCGTACCCGTTGGGCACATCTTGCAATAATATCATAATCTCAAGTCTTTAAATCTTTTTGTTCTTACCTCGAGAAAAGGGCATTTATCAGGCTACGCCATAATGATTTCAGGCACGAATCACACGGAACGACACGGCTGTTTCGCATAACCACGATACCAAAACCATGAAGTCCCTGTAATTCGTGCCTAAAATAAGGATGGCACCCGGACGGAAGACCTGCCGGAACGCCCTCTCTCCAGATTATTTTTCCAAAGCCAGTGCCCGCAGGTATCTGCCGACAACCTGTGCCGACTCGCTTGTCTCTTTCTCAAACTCCGCCTTCAGTTCCGGGTATCTTTCCAACAGTTGCAGCATCCGTTCTTTCCCCACGAACTCCGACTTGCCTGTCTCCGGATTCAATTCGTAATAAACACGGGCATTCGCCAATCCGGAAGCATTGATGGCATCGCCTACTTCACCTCCTAACTTGGCGGCTGCACCGGGAGTCATCGTGCTGGTGGCAGCCTGCCCCACCGGCTGTGCACAGAAATAGACCTTACCCTTCACCCACATGGCAGGAGCGTACCACAACCCAAGACGATAGCGTTTGTAACGCATCTTCTTGCAGTTGACGTAAAGCGATGTGTCTATCTGTACAGCATAACAGCGGGATTTCAGATACTTGCACAGTCCCGGGTTATTATCTGCGGCAATGCGGTAATCGGCTCCTCCCATCAAATAAATCTGATTTTTCGTTCGCTTCTCAACTTTCAATGTGCTCACTGTATCTCCACGGTTCTCTACCAATCCCCTCAGATTGGCGTACATAATCTGCTGTGCCGCAGACGGCAAAGTCATGATTAATGCCCAAAAACCTAACAGCCAATACCTTTTCATTTCCTGCCTCCTCTTTCTGATACTTTGTTTTTCTGAGCTAAAATTACATTTTTTATCGGAAGCGCACAAAAAAATGCAGGAAAAAGATAAAAGACGAAAAGAATTCAACTGTGCAAAGCCCCAAGAAGCAACGGGAAATACATATCTTTGCCTGACTTAACCATATAGCAAGCCAATGGATACAATAGACAAGGTCAGCACTGCCTACCGCGACATGGCAGAAGAGGCAAGACGGGAACTGAACAAAGTACAGCAACAAATTTACCGGATCGGCACGTTACGCCTGCTGCTGTTTATTGCCGGGATAGCCGGAATCATCTATTTCTGGCCGGAAGGATGGGCCCTGCCGACAGGCATCGCAATCGTTACTTTACTGCCGTTCATGCTTTTGATCAAATATCACAACCGCCTGTTCTACCGGAAAGATTATCTGGAGAAAAAGGTAGAAATCAACGAACAGGAACTTGCTGCATTGAACTATGACATCTCTTCCTTCGACGACGGAAAGGAATTCGAGGATCCGGCACATCTTTATACTTATGATTTGGATGTATTCGGCCCGCACTCTCTATTTCAATATGTCAACCGGACCTGTACGCAGTTAGGGAAAAAACGCTTGGCTTCCTGGTTCAACAAACATCTCGAAAAGAAAGAGGAAATCTTGAAACGGCAGGAGGCCATCCGCGAACTGGCTCCCGAATTGAAGTTCCGCCAGCATTTCCGCATCCTCGGCTTGTTGCATAAAGGGAAAGCGGCAGATGAAGCCGAACTGAATGCGTGGGCCGCAAGTCCTGACGTATTCAGAACCAAAAAGTTCTTGCGTATTCTTCCGGCAGCGGTAACGGCCATAAACGTTGCCTGCATCCTGCTGATCTTTGCCGGAATTTTACCTGCCACCATTTATGGCTTCATCTGGACGTGTTTTGTCATCGCCGGTTTCAGCTTCACCGGCAAAATCACCAAGATACAAACCGTATATGGAAAAAAACTGCGGATTCTCGCTACCTATGCCGTACTGCTCCGCCTCATGGAAGAGCAGCCTATGCAAGCCGCGCTGCTGAAAGAAATCAAAGAGGAAATCGGTGGGGAAGAACAGGGAGCTTCCCACTCCATCCGGCAATTGAACAAGCTGATGAATGAACTTGACCAACGAAACAATGTTTTCATGTATGTCATCCTCAACGGTTTCTTCTTTTGGGAACTGCGCCAGATCATGCGCATTGAAGCCTGGAAGAAGCAATATGCCTCCGAATTGCCCCGTTGGCTGACTGCCATCGGACGGATAGATGCTCTCAACGCATTGGCTGCTTTTGCCTATAATCATCCGGATTATATATATCCTGCCATAGTCCAAGAAAAGGTAGGGCACAGCCCCTTCCGCCTCCGGGCCGAGGCTTTAGGACATCCGTTGATGCAACGCGACCGTTGTGTGCGCAACGGCATCGACATGGAGAAACAGCCATTCTTCATCATCATTACCGGAGCCAATATGGCCGGAAAAAGTACCTATCTGCGTACGGTAGGTATCAATTATCTCCTTGCCTGCATCGGCAGTCCTGTCTGTGCCAGCCAGATGGAGGTTTATCCCGCCCGGCTCATCACCAGCTTGCGTACTTCCGACTCATTGAACGACAACGAGTCTTATTTCTTTGCCGAACTGAAACGGCTGAAACTGATTATCGACAAACTGCAGTCCGGCGAGGAACTGTTCATTATCCTTGACGAAATATTGAAAGGGACCAATTCCAAGGACAAGCAAAAAGGTTCATTTGCCCTCATCAAACAGTTCATGGCATTACAGGCCAACGGCATCATTGCTACCCACGACCTGCTATTGGGTACGCTCATCGATCTTTTCCCCGAAGATATCCGGAACTATTGCTTTGAGGCAGATATCACCGATAATGAATTGACATTCTCCTATCGCCTCAGGCCGGGCATCGCCCGGAACATGAATGCCTGTTTCCTTATGAAAAAGATGGGGATTGCCGTTACCGACTAATCCCCACCTCCCAATTTAGTTAAGTCTATAGTTATCTTATCACGAGGTCATGCCATTGTGCTTTTCATCAGGAAAGCGGATACTGCAGCAGCCTCCCCTCCCGTGAAATAAAACACGGTTGTCACCGGAGTGTAAGTATAGGGAACAAACTGGAACAGTTGCACAGCTGCAAATTTGTTGTCTTGCGAAAGCATGATATCCATACGTACATTTCCGCTGGCATCACTCTTTATCTCCGATTCGCCATTCAGCATCTTGTGCTCAATCATTTCTGTCAACTTGCCTAAATGCTTCAAATCGAAGTATATACTCCGTTCTTTTGCCACACTTCCGGTAGGCAAATAGACGATCTCTTTTGATTTCCAAAACAAACGGAAAACACCGAATAGAATCAAAGCCGTACCTGCCACCATCAGTGTCATGCTGACTGTAGAAGACTTGTCATTCATCTCAAAAAGAGATACAAAAAGTAGAATTCCCACTACCAGCATAGTTACTGAAAAAATAAGTCCGGAAACACTGGTACGCTTTACAATATCGGGGTGAGTCGATGCAAAAAGGGTTGCATCAATAGTTTGGGTTGCCATAATTAGAATCTGTTTTAATGAATTTATTTAATATAGAAAATACAATCTTACCCCCTGCACACATCACTCGATGCAAACGGGATAAATAAAAACTGAATTCAATAAAAACACTAAATGATTATTCGCCTTAGCGTGAAAATGTAATATTCACACACAGGTTGACAACGATAGTATGCCGTAGAATCGTAAAGTTTTTCACGATGCAAGGATAGAGCTGCCTCTCGCTGGGCCAGTTTGTCAACCCAATCTTTCAATGAGAAAATATACTCAGTAGTAATAAAACGCTGCACACGGGAAAAAGACAATAATTGCGACTGCCCGGACATACCTGCCAATTCAGCATCCGGCAAATAAGGCAACTGAGGTGCCGATACACAAGTCTCTTCCTGCTGATATACGGCAACGTTTTCAGACATAGGCTTTCCTGCATCTGCTTCCCTATCGGCAAATGTATCGCTTGCTGTCTGCCAAAGGGACAAGACAAGCACCAAAAATCCTATAAGTCTTAAAAATTTAGCCATATCTACCTGCAAATATAACAGTTTCTTTCATAGGATTGTTTTACTCACACATCTTTTAATGTTTGTTCAATGATTTAGGGGAAATATAAAAGAAACGGTCTTCCTGACCTGCTTTCCTCGCCTTTTACCTATTTCCACAGAATCTGGCGGAATGAAGACAGAAATATACCCGGAAAAAGAATAACGGGAAAGAATAACGGGAAAGATAAAAATGGATACTCAAAGAATGGCATAAAAAAGAAGGCATCCGTGACGGGATGCCTTCTTTCTATATATAAAAAAGAATAGTTGAATTTATTCTGCCTTAGCTTCTTCAGCAACAGGAGCAGCAGTTTCTGCAGCAGGCGCAGCTTCAGCAGCAGCTTTCTTTGAACGACGGGTACGAGTAGCTTTCTTAGCAACTTTGTCCTTAGCCATGTTG
>ERZ835051.1006-NODE-1006-length-31114-cov-3.273351_pt1 | contig 31114 bp, 20 predicted proteins | sample MGYA00519575_ERZ835051 | MGnify/ENA primary metagenome ERZ835051 (study PRJEB31850, sample SAMEA3708769) | human gut metagenome | biome: human gut; feature: human-associated habitat; material: faeces | place: China | collected 2014 ... | reverse complement strand
TGTGGCCCACCATGTCGCCGTTGGCGAAGTTGACCACGATGAAGTCGTACTTCTCGGTGTCGATGGCGGCCACCAGCTTTTCGGTGACCTCGGGGGCGCTCATCTCGGGCTGGAGGTCGTAGGTCGGTACCTTGGGCGACGGCACCAGGATGCGGTCCTCGTCGGGGAAGGGTTCTTCGCGTCCGCCGTTGAGGAAGAACGTGACGTGGGCGTATTTCTCGGTCTCGGCGATGTGGAGCTGCTTCAGCCCCTGTTTGCTGAGGTACTCTGCCAGGGTGTTGGACACGTCTTTCTTGTCGAAGAGGATGTGCACTCCGTGGAAAGAGTCGTCGTAGGGCGTCATGCAGTAGTACTGGAGGCCCTTGACGGGTGTCATGCCGCTCTGTTCGTGCTGGGTGAGCACGGTGGTGATCTCCTTGGCGCGGTCGTTGCGGTAGTTGAAGAAGATTACGCAGTCCTCCTCGGCGATGCAGCCCGGGTCGTCGGCCGAGACGATGGGGAGCATGAACTCGTCGGTGGTGCCCTTGGCGTAATAGTCGCGGATGGCCTGTGGGAAGTCGGTGGTCTTCTCGCCCTGACCGTGCACGAGCAGGTCGTATGCCTTGCGGACGCGGTCCCAGTTGCGGTCGCGGTCCATGGCGTAGTAGCGGCCGATGACGCTTGCGACCTTGCCGGTGGACTTGGCACAGTGGTCCACTATCTGCTGCACGAAGCCGGCGCCAGACTCGGGATCGGTGTCACGGCCGTCGAGGAAGCAGTGCACGTACACCTTATCCACATTATATTTCTTGGCGATGTCGAGCATGGCGAAGAGGTGTTCGAGCGATGAGTGTACGCCGCCGGTGCTGCACAGGCCCATGAGGTGTAGGGCATGGCCGGAGGCGGCGTATTCGTACGCGCTCTTGATTTCTTTCATCTGGAGGATGGATCCGTCGGCTATGGCGCGGTTGATTTTCACAAGGTCCTGGTATACGACGCGTCCGGCGCCGATGTTGAGGTGGCCGACCTCGGAGTTGCCCATCTGCCCGGCGGGCAGGCCGACGTCCTCGCCGCTGGCCTGCAGCTCGGAGTTGGGATACGTGGCCCGCAGGTGGTCCATGTAGGGTGTGGGCGTATTGTAGATGGCGTCGTCGCGCTTGTGGTCGCCGATGCCATATCCGTCGAGGATGATTAACAGCGCTTTATGGTTCATAGTGTGCTTTCTTTTTGTTTTACCTGTAGAGCGCCCGGAATGCGCAAGCTCCCGAAGCGGCTGCAAAGTTAATAAAAAACGGGCAATAAGAGGTTCGTTTTATTAACGTTTTCGTCGGTGCTAAGGTTGCCGCTCTTCAACGTGTGGTGGGAATTTCTTCGTCCAGGGGGCGACGGGATGGGGGTACGGTCTTGTTGGGCTTGGGGGAACCTTTGCTGGATTTGCGGATTTTTGCGGTTTTGACGTTTTTTTGTGCCTTATGATGCTTGGCGGGTGTGGACGGGAGAGTGTCGGCGGGGGCCATGGCTTGGACGGTGCGGTAGAAGGGCCGCGGGGCCGGCGGGGGGGGGGCGGGGGTGCCGAGGGGCAGGGCGAGTGCCAGTATGATGGCCACGCCTAAGCGGTCGCCGGGTGAGAAGCCCTTGATGCCCATCAGAACGGATAGCCGATGGCCAGGTGGAAGGCGAACGCCTTCTTGAAGGCGATGTTGAAGTACTTGCGCGGGTAGTCGGCGTAGGGTGCGTGGAGGCCGTAGCCGAGGTCGCCTCGGATTACCATCATGCCGAGGTCGTAGCGCAGGCCGACGCCGGTGCCAAGCGCCAGGTCTCGCAGGAAGGTCTTGCCCTCGAGCGTACCGCCGGGACGCAGGTCGTCATGCCGCAGCAGCCATATGTTGCCCGCGTCGACGAAGGCGGCGCCGTGCAGGTCGCCCACAATCGGGAAGCGGTACTCGGCGTTCATCTCCAGCTTGAATGTGCCGGTCTGGTCGAAGTAGCCGTTGATCTGGTCGCTGGGGGCGCGGTAGGAGCCGGGACCGAGGCTGCGCACCGTGAAGGCGCGGATGCTGTTGGCGCCGCCGATGTAGAACTGCTCGATGTAGGGCACCTCCTTGGAATTGCCGTAGGCGTGCTCTGCGCCTATCAGCACGCGGGTCACGAGCCACTGGTCCTTGCCCTTGATCAGGCGGCGCGAGTAGACGAGCTGCGCCTGACCCTTGACGAACTGGGCGAACGGGGTGCCGAAGAGCCTCTTCTCCCCCTTGACGCCACAGGCACGCCATAGCCCGGAGAAGATGTTGCCGGCCTCCGAGACGGTGAACGTGAAGTCGATGCCGTTGTTCTGCTCCCGCTCCAGGAACTTGGACAGGCTGTAGGTGTAGCTCATCTGGGGAATGAACTGGTCCTGGAAACTGAGCGCGATGGCAGGGTTGGCGGCCATGATGGAGTCGAACTCGGGAGTGGTGCGCTGCAGCTTGGAATAGGTGAGCCTGAAGGGGGTGAAGGAGTTGGTGACGCGCCTCGAGTAGTTCCACTGATAGGAGTAGGAGGCGTTGAACTGCGCCATCTTGAAGTAGTGGGGGCGGTTGAGTATGCTTGCGCCCAGTCCGACGGTGGTCCAGTTGAGCTCGCGGCGGGTGCGGCGCACGAAGGAGGGGGCGAGCAGGCGGGGAAAGGCTAGGGTGGCCTGCAGGCCCACTTCGTAGCTGTTGAAGACCGACGAGCGACCGCTGCCGGTCTGCCATTCGTAGTCGCCGTTGAGGCTGAGGGTGAGCTTCTCGCCGCCGCCGAAGAGGTTGTTGTGGTGGAGGGAGAAGATGAGGCCCGGGCCGAGGTAGGAGTTTGACTTGGAGGTGGCGTTGATTTCGAGCGAGGCGCTCATGGGGCGGTCGTAGCGGCAGGTGATGAAGACATCCAGGAGCGAGTGCCCGGATGCGGTGTCGGCAGGTATGGGCTGTATCTCCACGCTCTGGAAGATGCCCAGTCGCGACAGGCGTGTCTGGGTGCGGTCCATGTCCCGCACCGAGAAAAGCTTATTCTGGCGGAAGGAGATGGCCGAGGTAATCATGTTGGGGCGTATGTGCTGCGGACGCATCACGGTGAGAAGCCCCTTGGAGGTCTCCAGCGTGTCCGGATAGCCGGGATTGCGGGTGGAGCGGCGGTTGAGCAGTGTGTGGATCCTGCCGGTGCGCCACTGCCGCTTGGCCAGCTCGGGCAAGTTGCTGGCCAGGGTGAGCTTGAGGGCGATGGCGCCGGGATGGATGGTGCTGTCGGCCAGGAACTCGATGTATTCGGGGCGGAAGAAGTAGAAGCCACGGTTGCGCAGGCGGTTGGCGAAGTCCACGCGCACGGCCTCCAGGGAGTCGATGCTGAAGATGGAGCCGGGCTCGAGATACTTGTTTTTTCGCGCTATGGAGTCAATGAAGAGTCCGGCGGGGTGGTCGACGTCACCGAGGTAGATGATGGAGTCGATGAGGTATGGCTCGCCGGTGTGGACGTTGTAGGAGATGCGGGCCTTGCGCGGGTTGCGCTTGTCGGGGGTGACGGTGTAGGTGGCCGAGGAGTTGAAGAAGCCGGCGTCGTCGAGAGTGGACTCGAGCATTCTTACGCGAACTTCGGGGCGGACGTCGCTGATGAGCACCGGCTGGGCCACCAGCTTGCGGTAGAGCCACCCTTTCAGGCCCTTGGCCGAGTCGTTCCAGTTGTTGTAGACCCACAGGCCGATGGGGAAGGGGGTGCGGACGTAGGGCGAGATGAGAGGGTTGTTGGGCTTGACGTTGATGATCTTTTCAAGCTGGCCCTTGAGGTCGCCTGGCAGGCGGACGCTGTCGCCGGGAGTGCTGACGGAGAACTTGCTGACGCCGGTGTAGAGCACCTGGCCCTCGCCCAGGCGGCGGGTGGTGGAGCAGCCCACGGAGCCCAGCAGTAGGAGCAGCGCCAGCGCCGGAAGCCGGGATATTATAAGGTGTCTGTTTGCCTTCATTGCTTGATGGAATCGGTGGGTTCGGGCGCACCAGGGTGCGTCCCTTCTTTCTCAAGGCGCGTGGCGGTGGGAGTGGGAGGGTCGGGCATGCCGGCGTCCTTGTTCTGTTTGCGCTTGCGGCGCAGCCAGCTGAAGAGCTGCTTGAGATTCGACAGCTTGCGCTGCATGACGAAGCCAACGCCGGTCTCGGTGATCTCGCCCTCCAGTATCGACTCGTAGTTGGTGTGGCGGAAGAGCTTGACGTACATCGATGTGGAGTTGGTCTGCCGCAGCATGTACTCGAAGGAGATGTTGGAGATGAGGCTCTCGGCTATGTCCTGGTCCTGGTTGGGATCTGTTGAGTAGTTGCCGCCCACTACGATCTTGAACTTGTTGTTCAGCAGCGACTTGCTGACCTGGTAGGAGTAGGATGTGGAGGTGCCGGAGCGGCCATCGGTGGTGGTGGCATACTGGTCGATGCCGAAGGTGAGGTCCACGCCTCGGATGTTGTTGGCGGCCCAGTTGTTGAGCTGCCCGGCCAGGAAGCCGTAGAGGGCGTTGGTGGCCATGCCGGCGGCGCCGCCTGACGAGGCCGAGCCGGGTCCGGTGTAGCGGCCGTAGAGGATCATGTTCATGGCCTCGTTGGAGCGCTGGTCGACGCTCATGCTCTGCAGCTCGTTGGAGATGGAAATGTCGTCGTTGGTCGAGAGATCGAAAAGCACGTTGGGGCGCGACAGGGTGCCGGTGGCGGAGATGGTGACCAGGAAGTTGATGACGCGGCTGGAGTTGCCGCCGCTGCTGACTGCGGATTTCATCTCGTCGCTGGCGGTGACGTGCAGGGTGGGGTTGAGTATGTCGCCGGTGAAGGCCACGTAGCTGTCCTGGGCTATGTCGAAGCGCTTCTCGCCGAGGGCCGGGATGGAGTAGCGGGCGAAGCCGGCGCCGAGGTTGAGCTGGCCGTTGAGGCGCATGTCGCCCATGTAGTTCTGGAAGTAGGAGAGCTGGCCGTAGGGGGAGAGCTGTACGCAGTTGGTGCCGTTGCTGTTGAGGTTGACGGTGACTTTGACTCCGTTGGAGATGTTGAGCCCGGCTGTGATGCGCATGGTTGACTGCTGCTCCAGCGAGTCGGCCGTTGCCACGAGGGTGGAATCGCTGAACTGAACGAAGCGGACGACGTTGCCGGCGTCGGTTTGGGCCATCTGCTCGGCGTCCGAGAGGGTGTAGGCGACGTCGGTGCCGCTGAGTACGGAGAGGTCTCCCTGGACGTCGAGCAGGCTCATGGGGCCCCTGACGGTGGCGTTGGCGTTCAGCAGCACCTTGCCGTAAATCTGGCTGCGGGCACGCTTGTCGTTGTCGATGAGCATGAAGTTGCGGCCCGACAGGCTGAGGTCGAGGCGCGTGTCGGAGAGCTTGGTGGCGTCGACTGTACCGTTGATTTTCAGCGAGTTGCGGACTCCGTAGATGTCGAAGTCGTTGAATGTAACCTTGGAGTCGACTACGGTCAGGGGCACGGTGTCGAGTGTAAGCGTCCCGGCCATCATGGGTATTAGGACCTTGACGTCGCGGCAGGTGACATTGCCGTTGAGCACCGGCGAGGTCATGGAACCGGTCATGGACATGGTGCCGGTGAGGTGGCCGCTGACCTGGGCCATGTCGGCAGGCAGGAAGGCGTTGGCCACCGACACGGGGAAGTCAGACATATCTACGCTCATGTCGGTAGGCTGCAGGGAGCCGTCGGGGCCCTTTGCCAGGGTGCCGTTGAAGGCGAAGGCCTTGTGGCCGTCTATGTCGAGCTCGGCGTGGGCCGACGTGTTGCCGGTAAGGTCGAGCCCGGCGTTGAATGTGCCGTTGAAGTCGGCTACGCGGCGCCCGTCGTAGGTGAAGTCGCGGAGGCTGATGGTGCCGTCGCCGGTGAATGCGCTCCCCTCTAAGACGAGGTTGGCATCGGCGTTGAGAACGCCGGTGATGTCCGGCAGCCCGGGCATTATCTGCATGAAGTCGTGCAAGTTGACGTTGTCCAGGCCGAGGGAGAGCATGGGCATCTCCTTGCCTGGGAGGTTCACGGTCCTGAGGCTGATGCGGCTCTCCTTGCTCTGCGCCGAGAGGTTGGCATCCACACGTCGGTTCATGTCGTAGGAGATGTAGTTGTCAGAGTTGAAGGTCCAGGGCAGGTAGCCGATGGTGGCTTTCAGGGGGGTGAAGTGGAGGGTGGCGAGGGTATCTGTGAAGAAGACGGTGGCTCCGAGGCGATAGCCGGTCTCGCCCTTGAGGTTCTTCTGTCGCAGGAAGGCGGAAGCGCGCTGCAGGCCGACGTAGCCGGTGAGGTTGACGTCGGCATATTCGTCCATGTTGCCTGGAGCGTTGCCCACGTGCAGGGCGTAGTCGAGGAGCTGGCCGCGCTCGCGGAAACTGGCGGTGATGGTGTCGAGGGTCATGGACGTGGTCGAGAAGCGCGTCACGGCCGCGTTGGCGCGGAACAGGGTGTCGTTGACGATTTCGGCCGATATGCTGTCGAGTGCCAGCTCCGAGGGTTTTAAGAGCTCTTCTACGAGACCCTGGCCGCTGGCATGCAGCTGCATGGCGAAGACGGGAAGTACTGTCTGTAGCTCCGCCATGTCGAGCTTCTTGGTCTCCATCACCTGGTGGGTTAGGAGCTTGAGTGCGCGTTCCATCTGCGGCAGGAGATGCTTCATGCCCTGCGGGGCGGTGAAGTCGGCGAAGATACCGCGGGCGTCGATCTGGGCGTGCGTGGTGTCGGGGGTGGCCAGCAGGGCGGCGCTGATGTCGCCGGGCAGGTCGTAGACGGACGGCCCGGAGCGGTAGTAGAGGTCACTGCCCACGAGGTTCATATCGCAGGTCATGCGACTGGGGCTGACGCTGCCGGTCAGGCGGAAGGAGCCTCGGGCGTCCATGGTGTCGGGGCTGAGGCCGAGCAGGCGCAGGTCGAGTCGGGCGATGTCGGCCGTCATGTCCACATCGTAGAGGTCGCGGCCGATGGTGCCGGTGGCGGAGATGTCGCCCGTAAGCGCGTCGTTGTCGCTTGATAGGTCGACGTCGAAAGCGCCGTTGTGGAGCGTGGCCTTGGCCAGGATGCCCGTGAGCGGGTACTTGTTGTAATCTACGCGGTCGAGGCGCATGTCGACGTTGGTGACGGCTCCCGGCTTGGTCGGGTTGAAGCCGGTGCCCTTGGCCAGGAGGTGGCCGGTGACGATGCCCAGGCCGGAGCCGGGGGCGAAGCGGCCTACGTCTATCCCGCGCATGTCCACGTCGGCGTAATATCGCTCGGAGCTGAGTCCCACTCGTCCGTCGGCCCTGACGTCGCCGGCCGGCGACGTCAGGGTGAACTGGGCGGCGTAGTCCTGGCCTGCGGCGGTGGCGTGGCCCTGCACCAGGAATGGCGGCAGGTCGAAGTCTTTCAGCTCAAGCAGGCTCTGCACCGGGCCGGGCTGCATGAGGTTGCCGTAGAAGTCGAAGTCGGCGTTGAGCTTGGCGGGCTGCATGACGTTGGCAACGCGACCGTTGGCGCGCAGGTTGATGAAGCCGGGCATCTGTACCTGTAGCTTGTCGATGGCGATGTCGGCCATGCAGCCGCGGGCGTTGACTTGCGCCTGGAGGGCGCCGAAGCGGGCGAAGGGGCGAAGCAGCTTGCCTGCCGACGGCATGAACGCGGCGATGTCGCTCTGTCCGATGCTGAAGATGCCTTTCAGGGTGAAGGGGGCCATGGGTTCCATGGCCATCGAACCCATGGACATATAGGCGTCGGCCTGGAGGCGTGAGGCGGTGGTGGTGACGATGAGGTCTTTCAGTCCGATGCCGGTGGAGTCGATGTCGACCAGGCCGGAGCCGGAGGTTATGGTCAGGCCGCAGCGCTCGCGTCCTTCGAGGCGGGTGACGGGTAGGCGCAGTGTCGTCTCCTGGTTGTAGAAGTCGGCTAATTGCAGGTTGAGTCCGGTGAACTGCATGAAGGCGGGGTCGAAGCCGGGCTGCGGACGGGCTCCCTTGGTGGCGTAGAGGGCGGATAAGCCGGTCAGTCCTATCTCGTGCCCTTTGATGGTGATGGGGGCGGACTTGTACGGTGACGGGGGCGGGGCCGGGTGCGTGGCCACGTACTGAGCCGTAGGGGTGATGTAGGTGGCGGAGCCCCGTCCGATCTGCGCCTTCTGTATCTCGATGAGGTTGTTCTTGAGGTCCACCAGTCCGCCTTCGAGCTCGAGACTATGGGCGTGGATACCCAGCGAGTCGATGGTTGGCAGCATGGACATGGCGAAAGTGAAGTCCTGCAGGCGCAGTTTCTTTGCGCGGATGATGAAGACGCCCGGGGTGGGAGGCTTCGGCTTGGACTTCCACACGTCCATGTAGAGGTCGATGCGGCCGCCGCGCAGGGTGGCCTCGTCGATGTTGATTATAGACTGCTTTATGTCGGCCGAGGCGCCGGGGGTGGCGTCGAAGTAGGGTGCGTAGATCTTGAGGGTCATGGAGGAGTCCTCGCTGAGCATGCGGTAGTAGGCGTCGGCCAGGTGCAGCTTCTTGACCTGTATGTCGAGGTGGAGGAGCGGCAGCATCCTGACGTCGACGTCGGCGGTGCGGGCGCGGACCATGGTGTCGCCGGACGCCTCGAGCACGGTGACGCCGTCGAGGCTGACGTCAAGGGGGAAGCGGAGGCGGAAGCGGTCGATTTCGATTTTCATCCCGGTGGACTTATGCACTTGGTCGCAGGCTATGTCCTTGACCAGTGTCTGGACGGGCGGGATGTACAGGAGCCAGGGGAGGAGGAGGATGAAGACGAGCAGGCCGAGCAGCACTTTGAGGGTGCGGCGCAGCCAGGTGGGCTTTATTATGTGGCGGTGAGGCTTCTTGCCTTTGGGGGAGTGCTGGCCTGTCGTCAGGCTGTCGCCCGGCTGCCTGGCGTCCGTGGCTGCGGATGCTTCGTGCTGGGGCGCATGGGCGCTGTCGGGCGTGTCGTTCATGCCTTTTCGGGTATGTTTTTCTTGCACCATAGGAGCTGGAGAAAGCTGTAGACGACGCCCATGGCGACGGCGCCGATGCCCTGGGCGGCGATGTCGTGCCAGTCGAACCAGCGGCGGTATTCCTCCGGGGTGAAGGTCTGCATGTACTCGGTGCCGCCGGTAATCGCCAGGGTGATGAGGGTGAAGAGGATGAGCATCGGTCCGGGCACTGCCTTCCACTGGCGGCGGCGCTGCCAGTCAAAGGCGATGACGAACACCATCGTCGCTGCCATGATTATGTGCACGGCGAAGTCGAAGTCGCTGAAGGTGTCGCACATTGTCTCCATGAAGGGGGTAGGCACGTCCATCATCCATACCACCACCAGCAGGTATGCCAGGGTGAATGTCCAGCGGGGGAACGAGGCGAAGAAGTTTTTCAATTTGTGGTTTGTGTTTTGTGGTTGGGCGGGGGTCCTCTATGGCCGTCCGTATAGGACGGGATGGCGTCCTCGGATCGGTGGCCACTCGCGGTGGGAATGGACAAAAGACGCAAGGCGACTTGCAGCCGCACCCTTGGGGACCCTGCCGAAGACGCCTTGCTCTTTGACTGCGGAAGTGTGCCGGGCCGACGGTGCGGCTTCGGCGCCCACTTACTTGCGGATGCCGAGCTCCTTCTTGGCGATGATGTCGCGGTAGCGCTGGATGTCCTTGCGGATGAGGTAGTCCAGCAGGGCGCGGCGCTTGCCTACGAGGGCCTTCAGGGCACGCTGGGTGGCGTGGTCCTTGTGGTTCTCCTTGAGGTGCTGGGTGAGGTGGGCGATGCGCACCGAGAAGAGTGCGATCTGGCTTTCGGGGCTGCCGGTGTCATTACGGTCCTTGCCGTACTTCTCAAAGATGTCTGCTTTTTCTTCGTTGCTGAGGTGCATGAGAGAAATGGTTTTTTTGGTTGATGTTTGTGGTTGCGCATTTCTCCAAGCGCCATGTCGGTCCTTTTCTTCTCTCGCGGGCCGGGCGCTTGTTCAAAACGCACCGCAAAATTACAAAAAAATTCCCAAACCGCCAAATCTCTGCTGGTTCTCTGCCTCCAATGGAAAATGCTTCGAGGTCGCGCGGACGGATTGGCGCGGCCTCGGAATGATGTGGGGCATCCGGGTTGGCCTGCCCCACGGTGCTGGGGGTTTCGTTTTCTGCAGCCTCGTTTCCCTGGCGCCGGGCGTCAGTACCAGCGGATGCCGTTGCGGGTCGACGAGCGCTTGTCCCACTTGAGGTCGCGGAGCATCGACGCCTTCACGGAGATGTGGAAGTTGAAGGACTTGTACGGCCCCACGGGGATGAACGAGCAGGTCATGGTGAAGCAGTGCAGGTCGCGGCTCACCGAGCAGTTCATGTACGAGATCTTGTGGAGGTCGAAGTTGTAGGAGGCCGACATGTTGAAGTTCCAGTTGGGGGTGGGGCGGAGGTTGCCGTTCACGCTCAGGTTCTGGGTCCACTTGCCGGAGTATTCGAGCTTGTCGTAGTCGAAGGCGCCCCAGCCGTAGTTGACGGAGTAGTTGAACGTCAGCGACCAGGGGCATTCCCAGCGGGCGTAGCCGTCGGCGTCGATGTCAGCTTTCTTGTTGCTGTTGTTCTTGCTGCGGCGGTTGCGTGCGGTCTCGCCGAAGTCCTCTCCGTCGTCGCCGTACTCGTCTCCGTCGTCGGTGTCGCCGGTGTCGTCATTCTTGTCGGGGCTGCGGCGGAATGTGGCGTTGTTGAAGGTGTAGGAGAAGGATGTGCCGGTGGAGGTGAGGCGCGCCAGGCCCTTGCCGTGGCTGATGCGGAGGCGGGCGACGCGCCGGGGGGAGCCGTTGGCGTCGACCGTGTACATGTACGGGTCCCAGGTAGCCGACAGGTTGAGGTTGAAGTTCTTGATCAGGCGCAGCATCATCGAGGTGGTGATGTTGGAGAAGCGCAGGGAGTCGGCGGCGAAGTTGTAGCTCTGGCCGATGGTGAGGTTCTCGATCAGCGACACTTTCTTAACTCCGGTGGAGTCCTTGTCGGAGCGGATCTTCATCTCCAGGTTGTTGGCGAAGGAGTAGGATAGCATGGCGGTCTTGCCTCTGGAGGGTGCGCCGAAGGGGGAGTTCTGGAAGTAGTTGTAGTCTACGCGCACTGGCTCGCCGCCGGGTGAGGAGGCGGGGCGGTAGTAGTGGTCCCAGATGCCCCAGCCGGGAGCGCCGAAGTCGGGCGAGCCGCTGAAGGATATGGTGGGGGTGATGACGTGGCGGATCATCTGCACCTTGTCGCCCATGAACTTGAGGGGTTTCCAGAAGCCGTAGACCTTGGTGGTGAGCGCTATCTGGGCGGAGAAGTCGAGCAGGTTGTAGAAGCCGTTGGCTGTGTCGCAGACTTCGGCCGAGGCGTTGGGGTCCCAGGCGCGGCGCACTTTCTGGAAATACATGCGGTCGTTGATGCGCACCGACGGGGTGATGTTGAAGTACTTGAAGGCGGTGAAGGTGGCCTGGACGGGGAGCTGGTGGCTGAGGCCGTTGCTCCAGTCCTTGACAAGGTTTTTCTTGAAGAACTGGTCCTGGCGGGCGGTGAGGGAGTTCTGGAACTGGCCGGAGTATGAGATGCGTATCTTCTCGTACCAGCGCTCGCCGCCCACGGCCCGCTTGCGCTTGAAGGGGGAGGTCTGGGCCAGGGTGACGGTGAAGTTGGGGAAGGAGACGCTGAGGGTGGAGTCCTGGGTGCGCTGGGCTATGTTGGCGGTGGCCGACACGCTCCACTTGGTGCCGGGAGGGCGCCAGGTGAGGTTGACGGTGCTGGACTTGGTGTTCTCGGTGAAGGCGTTGGAGTAGTAGGAGTTGAGGTCGTTGCGGGTGTAGCCTGAGGTGGTGTAGTTGACGGAGGCGGAGAAGTTGAGGAAGGGGTTTGCCTTGGCGTCCTGCGTGTGTGTCCAGGCCACTCGGAAGTTGGTGGCCTTGGCATAGTCGGGCGCGCCCTTGTCGCCTGTGATGGTGGTGAGGTAGCTGATTTCGGCCTGTCCGCGGTAGCGGTAGCGCTTGGCGTAGGTGCTGCGTCCGGAGATGCCCCACGAGCCTTTGGTGTAGATCTCGCCGCGCAGGGCCAGGTCCACGTTGTCGTTGATGGCGAAGTAGTAGCCGCCGTCGCGCAGGTAGAAGCCTCGGTTGTAGTCGTCGCCGAAGCTGGGGAAGATGATGCCCGAGGAGTAGTCCTTGGAGAAGGGGAAGAAGCCGAAGGGGACTGCCAGTGGCAGGGGCACGTCGGCCAGGACCATGTAGGCGGGGCCGGAGACGACGTTCTTCTTGGGGCGCACGCGGGCCTTGGTGAGCTGGAAGTAGAAGTGCGGGTGCTCGTGGTCGTCGCAGGTGGTGTACTTGCCGTCGGCCACGTAGAATGAGCCGTCTTCCATCTTCTTTGCCTTGCCGCCGGTCAGGTAGCCTTCGCCCTGCTCGGTTACGACGTCGGTGATGTAGCCGCGCTGGGTGCGGAAGTTGTACTTCATGGTGCCGGATGCGTACTCGCCGCTGTGGTCGCGGAATACGGGGCGTGTGTCCTCGCCGGAGCTTATGGAGTCGGGCAGCGGCGCGGCGTAGACGGTGGAGGAGTCCATGTCCATCTGCACGTGGCCGGCGTTGAGCTTGAACTCTCCGTATTCCACGGTGGAGTTGCCGAACATGTGGGCGTTGCTCTGGTTGTAGAAGACGATGGAGTCCTTGGCGGAGAACTTTACGGGATTCTCGATGTCGGAACTCTCGCGGTTGATGAGCGAGTGCGGTCGGCGGTCGGCATAGATGGAGTCGATGGCCTCGTCGGAGGGCCCGACGGGCTCGCGGTCATTTGGCTGTGAGCTGATGGCTGAGAGTTGAGAGGCGGAATCAAGGGCTGCTGCTGCGGTGGGGGTGTCGGGTCCGGGCGGGGCCGCGACGTGCTGTGGCGATGCCGGGCCGCTGTGTCGCCCGGCCGCCATGATGCCCACGATTGTCAGGGCCGCGATATATGTAAGTAGCCTTCTCAAGATGAGTCCGTCCGATATGGTCCGTGCGGCCATAGTTGCCGTCAGGGCCTACGTGGCTGCAAAGTTACCGCTATTTTCCGAACCGTGCAAACGGTGGCGATTATGCGAGTCTGCGATTGAACGATTTTTTGGAGCGTGGGTTCGTTGTCTTTAAAGACCTTAAAGGCGCAGAGTTTACTTGCCGCGGCGCATGCGGACTTCCTGGGCTTCGTCGCGGCCGTGGCGCAGGAGGATCTTCCAGGTGTAGGCGCGTAGGAAGCCGGTGCCGTAGCCGAAGAGCTGCACCATGCTGGTGGCGACGGCCATCAGGGCGAGACTGAGGCGCCGCATCTGCACCCAGGCGCCGATGAACAGGGCCGTCAGGTAGGCGCCCAGGGGAATGAGCATCCATGGGCAGAAGATGGAGCCGGCGAGCAGGACTATGGCGCCGAGCACGAACAGGGCCGGCAGCCAGTGCACGAGCTTCATGGAGCCTGGGTAGAGGAGCTGAAGCGTGATGCGGCTCATGCCGAAGACGTGGACCTGGCGCCAGAACTTGCGCATGCTCACGCGGCGCTTGTGGAAGACTTTGACGCTGCGGTAGAGGGCGATGGTGAACCCGGCCTGGCGGATGCGGGTGCTCATGTCGATGTCTTCGGAGAACATCTCGCGGAAGCCGCCGACGGTGTCGGCCACCTGGCGTGAGAAGCCGGTGTTGAAGGTGCGGGGCACGAATTTCTCCATCTGCACTTTGCCGCCGCGGATTCCGCCGGTGGTGAGGAAGGCGGTCATGGAGTAGTTGATGGCTTTCTGGAGGTCGGAGAAGGATTCGTGTGCGTCGTCGGGGCCGCCGAAGCAGTCGGCAGGGTGATCCTTGAGTTCGCGGCGCAGATTGGCCACGTAGTCGGGCGGCAGGATGCAGTCGGAGTCGACGAAGACGAGGAAGTCGCCGTTGGCCTGCGAGATGCCGTAGTTGCGGGCCGGGGAGCGCCCCTCGTTCTGCCGGAAGTGGTACTGCAGGCGCATGAAGGGTGCGGCGGCTTCGGCCTGCTGGCGGCAGGGCACCGACGAGCCGTCTTCGACGAGTATGATCTCGAAGCCCTTGTCGGTCTGTTCCCTGAGGCTGGCAAGCAGCTCGGCGACCTCGTCGGGCCGGTTGTACACCGGCACTATGATGGAAAAGAGTCCTTTCTCCATAATTGAAAGCTGAGGGTCTATGGTTGAGAGTGTAAAAGGGTGCACCTGCGACACCGCAGATGCACCGTTGTTGCTATTAGACGAGCGTGCTTTATGGCCACGCTCAACCCTTTACGCGGCCGAGGTAGGAGCCGTCGCGTGTGTCTACCTCGATGAACTCGTCGGTGTTGACGAAGAGGGGTACGCGTACGGTGGCGCCGGTTTCGACGGTTGCGGGCTTGAGGGTGTTGGTGGCGGTGTCGCCCTTGACGCCGGGTTCGGTGTAGGTGATCTTGAGGACGGTCTTGATGGGCATCTCGGCGTAGAGCACGGTGTCGGTGGAGGCGTCGGAGACGACTTCCACGGTGTCGCCCTCCTTCATGAAGGCGGAGCCGGTGACGAGTTCCTTGCTGATGGGGATCTGCTCGAAGGTCTCGTTGTTCATGAAGATGTCGGAGTCGCCCTCGGCGTAGAGGTACTGGTAGGGGCGGCGCTCTACGCGTACGTCCTCGAGCTTCTCGCCGATGTTGAAGCGGCGTTCGAGCACTCGGCCGTCGACGACGTCCTTGAGCTTGGTGCGCATGAAGGTGTTGCCCTTGCCGGGTTTTACGTGCAGGAACTCCACGCAGAAATAGAGGCGGCCGTCCATGCGGATGCAGGTGCCGTTTTTGATGTCTTGAGCGTTAATCATTGCTGTGTATGAGTGGTGGGCCTCAGGGCCACGGTTAGTTTCAGGCCACAAAATTAGTGATAATTCCGCTATTGGCAAAAACATTTTCGTGAAAACCGCGAAAATGGTCGGATTGCCTCGCACGGGTGGAAAATTTTTGTATCTTTGCAACATCGATAAACCCGTGATGAAGGTGTCGGCTTGGTGGGCGTGGAATTCTGGCTCGGAGGCGAAGGCGGCAGCTGTGCCGACAAAATAAGTTCCTGCCCCTTTTGATGGCAGGAACTTGTACGGATTTTTCAGACGAGCGCGCTTTATTGCGCACGCTAAATCTCAGCGGGCGAGGATGAGGGCGGAGTAGGGTGCCACGGTGAGCTTGCCGCCCTTGGAAGTGCCGAGGTCGCCGGTGGGGGAGATGCGGCCGTCGTTGGCCACGATCTTCCACTTGCCGCGGGACACGCTGACGGTCTGGGCGTGGTCGGCGCCGTTGAAGATGACTTTGATCTCTGCCCACTGGTCGCCGCCGGCGTGGTCGGTGAGGGAATAGGAGACGAGGTTGGGCTGGCTGGCGGAGTCGATGGCGTCGAAGCGGAGGGGCCTGGCGATGTCTTCGGCGGTGCGCAGGCGGAAGGCGGGATGGTTTTTGCGCAGGGTGATGAGGTCGCGGTAGTAGTCGAACTGCTCGCAGTTGGCGGTCTTGAGGGTCCAGTCGATGGCATTGACGGAGTCGGGCAGGTTGTAGGTGTTGTGGTGGCCTTTCTTGTTGCGGAAGATTTCCTCTCCGGCGAACATGAAGGGGGTGCCCTGTGAGGTGAAGACGATGGTCTGTGCCAGGCGGGCGGCACGCTTGCGCACGGAGTCGGGGACGTCGGGCATGGAGAGGCGCAGCTTGTCGGTGAGGCAGAGGTCGTCGTGGCAGCTGACGTAGTTGATGATCGTCTGGGGGGAGGCGGCGTAGGGGAACTTGGAGTTGTTGCCTTTGGCGTAGTCGACTTGTGGGTGTGCGGTGGCGGCCACGATGCCGATCTTGACGGTCTCTTCGAGTCCGGGCTTTCCGGTGGCGAAGCCGGGGTCCTGGGCGGAGGAGTAGTGGCCCTTGATGGCGTCGCGGAGGTCGTCGCTGAAGACGGCTACGCCGTGCATCTTGCTGACGTTCTCTTTGAGGGCTCGGCGCTCGGGTGCGAGGGGCGAGTCGCCGGCGGTCCAGCCTTCGCCGTAGATGATGATGTCGGGGTTGATGGCGCGGAGGGTGTCGGCGACGCGGTTCATGGTCTCGGTGTCGTGGATGGCCATGAGGTCGAATCGGAAGCCGTCGATGTGGTACTCGCGGGCCCAGTAGGCCACGGAGTTGACGATGTAGTCGCTCATCTGTCGGCGTTCGGAGGCTGTCTCGTTGCCGCAGCCGGAGGCGTCGGAGTAGCGGCCGTCGTCCCAGTGGCGGTGGTAGTAGCCGGGGGCGGTGAGCTCGAAGTTTGAGTCGTCGTTTTGGGCGGTGTGGTTGTAGACGACGTCCATGATGATGCCTATGCCGTTTTCATGCAGTGACTTGACCATCTGCTTGAATTCGCGGATGCGGGTGGCGGGATCGGAGGGGTTGGTGGAGTATGAGCCTTCGGGGACGTTGTAGTTGAGGGGGTCGTAGCCCCAGTTGTAGGTGTTGGCGGGGAGGTCGGCCTCGTCGACGGAGTTGTAGTCGTAGCTGGGGAGGATGTGGATGTGTGTCACGCCCAGGTCTTTGAGGTGGTCGATGCCGGTCGGGGCGCCCTGGGGGGTGTGGGTGCCGGGCTCGGTCATGGCCAGGAACTTGCCTTTGTTGGCGATTCCGGAACTGGGATGGACGCTGAAGTCGCGGTGGTGCATCTCGTAGATGACGGCGTCGGTGATGGACTTGGTGCGTGGGCCCTTGTCGCCGTCCCAGCCTTCGGGATTGGTGGCGGCGAGGTCTATGATGGCGGCGCGGTTGCCGTTGACGCCTACTGCCTTGGGCCATACGCCGGGGGTCTCCTGCAGCCAGCGGCCTTTGTCCTTGATGCGGAAGGTGTAGAAGCAGCCGTAGAGCCGGGTGGGGAGTGCGGCGGTCCAGGTGCCGCTCTCGGGCTGGAAGGCCATGGGGAGGGTGTCGAGGGGTGTGCCGTTGGCGCCGTCGGCGTAGAGGAGCACCTGGGCGGCCTCTGCCTTGGGGCTCCACAGGCGCCAGTGGGTGCCGGCGGCGTCGACCTTGAGTTCGAGGTCGGAGCCGGTGTAGGTGGGGTAGCTGACGAACTGCTGGTCGTAGGTGCTCTGCGCGGACACGGCGGCACAGCCCAGGCCAAGGGTCATCATGGCGAGAAGGGGGTTGATTTTCATCTGACGTGTAAGTGTAGGCTTTTTTCTTATCTAACAATATAATAATGTGTTTATTGCGTGTGGAAAACGGGAAAGCGGTCCGGGCTTGTGGCCGCGGACCGCTTTGCGGGTATATCGTTATGCGTGGTTACTTGGCGGGGACAGCGTCGGTGGCGTTGCCCTGGGCGGGTGTGGTGTCGTTGGGGGCTATCTGCTGCACGGCTTCGCCTATGGCGCCTACGATGGTGTCGCCTGCGCTGTCTACGGCCTCTACCACCTCGCCGACTACTTCTTCTTCGGCGGGCTGCTGCTGGTTGTCCTTGTTGCCGCCGCAGGAGGCGAGCATGGTCATGGCGCAGATGGCGCCTGCGAAAAGTACTTTCTTGATCATTTTCTTTGTCAGTTAGATTAAACCGGGAGCACGGTCCAGCCGTGTTCCCGGTGATTATAACAAACAACCTTCGGAAAAGTTGATTTCCGAGGATATTTTTATGGCGTAGTTATGCCAGGCGCTTGAGGATTTCGCGGAGGAACTTCCAGAACTCCTGCACGGAGGCGATGTTGGCCTTCTCGTTGGGGGAGTGGATGTCGCGGAGTGTCGGGCCGAAGGAAATCATGTCGAGTCCGGGCATCTTCTCGAGGAAGAGTCCGCATTCGAGTCCGGCGTGGAGAGCCTCGACGCGGGGCTCGTGGCCGAAGAGGTCCTTGAAGCTCTGCTCTGCCACTGCCAGGACTTTGCTGTCCTTGTCGGGTGCCCAGCCCACGTAGGCGTCGCCGAAGGTGACGTCGCAGCCGATGAGCTGGTAGAGTGCCTTGATGCGGTTGCCGATCTCGTCGCGGCGGCTGTCAACGGCCGAGCGCATGTGCACGGTGACTTCGATGTGGTTGTCGGGCTTCATCTTGATGCTTGCCAGGTTGCAGGAGGTCTCGATGAGACCTTCCACGACGGCGCTCATGCTTTGCACGCCGTTGGGGGTGGCGAAGATGGCGGAGAAGAGGTCGTTGGCCTGGAAGGCGGCGATGACTTTCTCGGGCTTGGGGGCCTTCTCGATGCTGAAGAGGAAGTCGGGGCTCTCGGTGAGGGCGAACTCGGCGTGGAGCGTGTCGTTGAATGCGGTGGCGCGGTTGACGAGCTCTTGTGCGTGGCGGGCGTTGACGCCGATCCAGGCGCTGGCCTCGCGGGGGATGGCGTTGGCGAGTCCGCCGCCGTCGATCTCTGCCAGGTCGATGCCTTCGAATTCTTCGGCGCTCATCCACAGGAAGCGGGCGAGTTGCTGGTTGGCGTTGGCGCGGCCCAGGCCGATCTCCATGCCGGAGTGGCCGCCGTTGAGGCGCTCTATCCTGACGCGGAAGTACTCGTAGCCGGGGGTGGGCTCCTCGGAGTCGTATTCGAGTTCGGCGACGGCTACCTGGCCGCCTGCGCAGCCGATGACGAGCTGACCGTGCTCCTCGGAGTCGAGGTTGAGGAGGATGTCGCCGTTTACGAAGCCGGGCTGGAGGCCGTTGGCGCCGCCGAGGCCCTGTTCCTCGTCGACGGTGAAGAGGCACTGGATGGGTCCGTGGACGATGCTGTCGTCGAGCAGGACTGCCATGGCGGTGGCGCAGCCGAGGCCGTTGTCGGCGCCGAGGGTGGTGCCGTCGGCGCGTACCCACTCGCCGTCGACGATGGTGGTGATGGGGTCTGTCAGGAAGTCGTGCTCCTTGTCGGCGTTCTTCTCGGCCACCATGTCCATGTGTCCCTGGAGGATGATGGCGGGGGCGTTCTCGTGGCCTGGTGTGGCGGGCTTGGTCATGGCCACGTTGCCGGCCTCGTCGGTGCGGGCGGAAATGCCGTGGCGGTCGGCCCAGCCTAACATGAACTCACGCATCTTGTCCATGTGGAAGGTGGGGCGAGGCACTTTTGTTATCTCGTCGAAGCATTGCCAGATGAGCTTCGGTTCAAGGTCTGTGATCTTCATAAGGTCTATCTGATGGTGATGGGTTTGCAAATTGGTGACTTCGTGGGCGCCGCCCGAAAGGATGCAGATGTGCCTTTATGACGCGCCCTGGGCTTTGAATCGTTTGTATGCCGCTGCCATGCGGGTATGGTAGCCTTTGCGCTTGTAGCCGGGACCGTTGTATGCGCGGGCGAAGGCGCTCCAGTTCTTGGTGCGGAGGTGCCTGACCTGTCCGGTGTTGATGAGCATGGCGGCGAAGAGCTCGAGCTGTTCGAGCTCTGAGTCGCTCATGAGGCGCACGAACTCCTGGATGGTCTCGCAGCCGCAGAGGCGGTAGTTGAAGCCGCCGATCTGGAACATTCCCCAGAAGGTGCAGAGGTCGGCCTGCTCGATGCAGATCTTGCGGGCGTTGATGAGCTTCTGCCAGGCCTTGCGGGCGTATGCGTGCTTGAGTCCTTTGGGAATCTGCGTGTCGGCGGGGGCCTTGGCGCGGTTCTTCACCTTGCGCCCGGCGGCGCCCCACATGGAGCGGTCGCAGTTGACTACGGGTACTCCGGGTCCCCAAAAGCCCTCCATGGCCTTGCCTGCCTCTATAACCACCACGGCCTTGATGGCGGCCACTTCGACCTGCAGCTCTTCGGCCACGCGGCGGAAGTCCTCGTCGGTGAGAGTGGTGTAACGGGTGGCGGCGTCGGCTGCGGGGAGTACGCTGTCGATCTTCACGGGTACCAGGTTGCCGGTGTCGGCGACCTGTGCCGGAACCGGGGCCGCGACCCTGTCGCCGTCGCTTCCGGGGGGGAGGCAGGCGGCGAAAGTGGCGCAGGCCAGCAGGGTGATGGCTACCGATGCCGCATAGCGGCCGGTGTTCATGCCTCGGCGACTTTCTTCAGGGTCAGGCAGAGGTGCTTCCAGAACTTGTCCACGGTGGGGATGTTCAGGGCCTCGTCGGGGGAGTGCACGCCGGTCATGGTGGGGCCGAAGGATACCATGTCCAGGCCGGGCAGGGTGTCAAGGAAGAGGCCGCACTCCAGGCCGGCGTGGATGGCCTTGATGGCGGGGCGCACGCCGAAGAGTTCCTCGTAGGCGTCGGCGCTCAGCTTCATTATGCGGCTGTCCATGTTGGGAGTCCAGCCGGGATAGCTGCCGGCCTGCTCGATGCGGGCGCCGGCGAGCTGGAAGTGGGCGGCCACCTGGCCGGCGATGTCCTCCTTGCGGCTCTCCACGCTGGAGCGCTGCAGCGACGTGATCTTGATCTGGTTGTCGGCGGTCATCTTCACGGCGGCCAGGTTGGTGGAGGTCTCCACCAGGCCCTCCAGGTCGTGGCTCATGGCGTACACGCCGTGGGGCGCGGAGTAGATGCTGCGGATCAGCGCCAGGCCGGTCTCGGAGTCGATGCAGTATTCGGGGCGCTCCACCTTCTCGATGGTGAACTCCATGCCGGGCTCGACGCCCTTGTACTCGGCGCGGATGGCGTCGGCGTACTTCCTGAGGTATTCGCGGAGCTGCACCTCGTGGTCGTTGTGGATGCCGAAGACGCAGTGCGCCTCGCGTGCGATGGCGTTGCGGAGGTTGCCGCCGTCGAACTCGCAGACGGCCACGGGCCACTTCTGGGAGCATTCCCAGACGAAGCGGGCGATGACCTTGTTGGCGTTGGCGCGGCCGGCGTTGATGTCGGAGCCGGAGTGGCCGCCGAGCAGGCCTTTCACGCTCACGCGCATGTAGTGGAAGTTCTCGGGGGTCAGCGAGCGGGTGTAGGTGAAGTATGCGGTGGTGTCGATGCCGCCGGCGCAGCCTACGAAGATCTCGCCGTCGTCTTCGGAGTCGAGGTTGATGAGGATGGTGCCCTTGACGAGGTCCTTGCCGAGGTTCTGTGCGCCTTCGAGGCCGATTTCCTCGTTGACGGTGAAGAGGCACTCGATGGGGCCGTGCTCCAGGGTGTTGTCGAGCATTACGGCCAGGCCTGCGGCCATGCCGATGCCGTTGTCGGCGCCGAGGGTGGTGCCGCGGGCGCGTACCCAGTCGCCGTCGATGTATGTCTCGATGGGGTCCTTCAGGAAGTCGTGCTGCACGTCGTTGTTCTTCTCGGCCACCATGTCCATGTGGGCCTGGAGGATGACGGTGGGAGCGTTCTCGTAGCCGGGCGTGGCACCCTTGCTCATGGCCACGTTGCCAACCTTGTCGGTGCGGGCCTCCAGGTTGTGCTCGGCGGCGAAGTCGAGCAGGAATTTGCGGATCTGTTCCTCGTGGGTCGAGGGGCGCGGCACCTTGGTGATGGCGTCGAAGCACTGCCAGATAAGCGCAGGCTTAAGGTCTTTTACTTCCATTGTATTAGGTGTGTTGTTTCTGTTGTTGCTTTCATGGCCGGGCCGGGGGCGGCCCGTTACGCTTGCAAATTTAGCAAATAATTCCGACAGCCACAAATCCCCCGGGTGATTTAGGATTTTTTAAAGATTGTGCTGGGCGCGAATGAAATATTTTGTGTAATTTTGCGGCGCTATAGGGTCTCCTGGCCCTCGGAAACGAAACATACATCAGTAATGAAACGTACCATACCCGCACTGCTGGTCGTTCTGTCGGCCATCTTCATGCTCAGTGTCACCTCCTGCGGAGGCGACAAGTCCGCCACCCCCGCCAAGTCCGGGGCCGGCAAGGCCAAGGCCGAGAAGGTCGACGCCTCCGCGCTGCCCAACTATCGTTACGTAGACATCGACACCATCCTGGCCAAGTACAACCTGGCCAAGGACTATAACGAGCAGATGCTGCGCCTGCAGAGCTCGCTTCAGGCCAAGGAGCGCCAGCACCAGAACAACATCCAGAGCTTCGGCCAGAAGATGGAGAGCAAGTACAAGAGCGGCGGTTACCTCTCGGAGGCCAGCTTCAATCAGGATAAGCAGACCCTGGCCGGCATGCAGGCCAACGCCGAGCGTGACATGAGCAACTCCGCGCAGAGTGCCATGAACCAGCAGGCAGCTGCCGAGAAGGAAGTCATGGATTCCATCAAGAACTACGTGGACGTCTATATGTCCTCGCACAAGTACGACGCCATCTTCCTCAAGAACGCCACCCTGTACATCAACCCCGCTCTCGACATCACCGACGAGATCGTGGAGGGTCTCAACGCCCGCTACAATAAGAAGAAGTAGCTGAGAGCCGAGAGAAGCGGCCCCAACAAGCTATGCTCTGCAATTGCGCCGAGCTTCAGCTCGGCGCAAACCCTCGGCCACCCCAAAAGCAAAACCAACAAACCTTAGAATACTAATGCCTACCATTTCGCAGCGCGGCGAGGCGATGCCTTCCTCGCCGATACGCAAGCTCGCGCCCCTGGCCAACGAGGCCCGTGCACGCGGCATCAAGGTCTACGGCCTCAACATCGGCCAGCCCGATCTCCCTACGCCCCAGTGCGGCCTCGACGCCCTCAAGCACATCGACCGCAAGGTTCTCGAGTATTCCCCTTCTGACGGTTACGCCTGCCTGCGTGACAAGCTCGTGGAGTACTACGGCCGCTACGACATCAACCTCCGCCCCGACGAGATCATCGTCACCGCCGGCGGCTCCGAGGCCGTGCTCCTGGCATTCCTGTCGACCCTCAACCCGGGCGACGAGGTAATCCTGCCCGAGCCCGCATATGCCAACTACGTCACCTTCTGCCGCACCGCCGGCGCCAAGATCGTGGGCATCCCCTGTTCCATCGACAACGGCTTCGCCCTGCCCCCCGCCGAAGAGTTCGAGAAGCGCATCACCGACCGCACCAAGGCCATCCTCATCTGCAACCCCAACAACCCCACCGGCACCGTATACACACGCGAGGAACTTGAACAGATCCGCGACATCGTGCTCAAGCATGACCTCTACCTCTTCTCCGACGAGGTATACCGCGAGTTCAACTACGGCGAGACACCCGTGGTGAGCGCCCTGCAGCTCGAGGGCCTGGAGCAGAATGCCGTCGTCATCGACTCCGTGTCGAAGCGCTACGACGAGTGCGGCATCCGCATCGGCAATATCGCCACGCGCAACGAGAAGCTCCGCGCCACCGTCATGAAGTTCTGCCAGGCCCGCCTGTCGCCCCCGCTGCTCGGCCAGATCGTGGCCGCCGCCAGCATCGACGCCCCCGAGAGCTACCTGACGGAGAGCCAGGAGGAGTACCGTCGCCGCCGCGACTTCCTCGTCAAGGGCCTCAACGAGATTCCCGGCGTATACTCGCCGCTGCCCATGGGAGCATTCTACACCGTAGTGTCGCTGCCCGTGCCCGACGCCGAAGAGTTCTGCAAGTGGTGCCTGCGCGAGTTCAGCTACAACGGCACCACCGTCTTCATGGCTCCCGCCGCCGGCTTCTACACCATCGAGGACAAGCCCCTCAACCAGGTGCGCATGGCCTACGTGCTCAAGCTCGAAGACCTGCAGGGCGCCCTCGACGCCCTCCGCGCCGCCCTCGAGGCTTATCCCCACACCATCCGATAAAATGTACGGACGCACGGTCCGTGCGTCCGTATAGGAAATTAAAGCCGCGCTCGGACACATCCGGGCGCGGCTTTGCTGTGCGTTGGGGTGGGTTACTTGACCATGACCTTGAAGGTGAGGGAGCCGCAGCGGACGATGTAGACGCCCGGCTCTGCGGCCACGGTGGAGGTGTCGGCCACGCGGGCGCTGTAGCGCACTCGGCCCTGCAGGTCGGTGACGGTGACTTGGCGGTTGTCGGCGCCGAGGATGTCGATGCGGCCTTGGCCGCCCATCACGGACACCTCGGGAACGAGCGTGCCGTCGACGCCGAGGGTCTTGTCGATGCGGATGTGGTCGAACAGCGACATGGTGTAGCGCTTGAGATATGTGGCGAATGCCAGGCGCACGGTCTGGCCTCGGTATGGAGTCAGGGGCAGGGCGACGCGGTTCCAGCCGTTGGTGCCGATCTCCGACATGGGCTTCTGCAGCAGCGTGTGGGCCGTGCCCTGGGCGTCGAGCAGCTGGACCACCACTTCGTTGGTGTTGTCGGAGTATGGGTTGTAGGTGTAGAACACGAGCTCGACCTTGTCGTCGTCCTCCAGGGTGATCTTGCCGGTGAAGAAGGCGCCGGCGCTTCCGGCGTTCTTGCCCAGGAAGCCGCAGAAGCCGTTGTCGCCGTCATGCGAGGAGACATCGATCGTACCGTCGTTGTAGGTGTTCCACTGGCCCTCGGGCTGGAGCACCTGTGTGACGATGAGCGTGGAGGGCGCGCCCTGCGGGAAGGACTCATAGTAGGGGATGGGATATGGCTTGCCCACGGGGGCGGAGTTGCTCGTCAGGCCCTGGCTGGTGCCGGCGGCGTTGGTGGCGAACACGGCGTAGGTCTTGAACTGCTGGGCGCCGTCGGGCGCCACGGCCTGGATGCTGAAGGTGGTGTCGGCGATGTCGCGCGCCAGGAGCACCGACTGGCCGTTGATGACGTCGGCCACGATATATTTGATTCCCTCGGGGCGGATGAGGTTGCCGTTGACGTCGGTGCGCGGTGCGTGCCAGGTCAGCAGGATCTTGCCGGTGTTGCCCTCCTCGGAGAGCACCACGTCGGTGGGGGTGGAAGGCACGCCCACGCCTATGTAGCCGGAGAACTCGGCGGGAATGCCCGCGCCGGCGGCGTTGTAGGCGGTGACGACGAAGTCGTAGGTGCCGAAGGCGGGCACGGTGACGTCGCATTCCAGCGGCATGCCGGGCTGCGGGGCGGCGAAGGTCTGCACCACGGAGTCGCCCATGGCCACTTCCACCTTGTCCATGGATGCGAGTGTCTCGCCTCCTACGGTCAGGGCAGGAGCCTTGAAGGAGACTGTGGCGCGGAGCTCTCCGTACTGGGCGGGTGTCACCTTGCAGTCGGTGGGGGCGGCGGGCGACTGGGCGGTGACGGGCGCGGCCACGCGGAAGTTGTCGGCGTAGACGCCCATGCCCTCGCCGGCGGCGTGCATGGCGAAGTAGTAGGTGCCGTCGGCCGTCGGTGCGAAGTACCGGGCCAGCTTCACTGGCGCGTTGGGGTCGGTGAGCGCGGCGGCGGGGATGAGCACCGTCTGCATGGAGTCCACGACGGCGGCGTTGCCCACGCGCATCTCCAGGTACGACGGTGTGGCGTCGGCGTAGTAGGCGCGGGCCTGCACGGAGACCTCGTAGCGGTTGCCGGCCGTCATCTTCATCGGCGGCGAGATGAGCCAGTCGTCAATATTGTCGCTGCCGTTGACGCGGGCCTCGCCCTGATCTATGTTCCACATGTAGCCGTCTTTGTTGGCGTCGACGATGGTGAAGTCCTTGAGGGCGGCTGACTCCGAGAAGGTCTGCAGGTAGGGGGGCGTGACGGCGTTGCCCTCGTGGTTGGCGTCGTCGGTCAGGGTGATGTTGTCGACGTAGAGGTAGAAGGCGTTGGCGTCGGAGATGGCGTGCCAGCCGATGTAGTAGAGGCCCGTCTCGGGCACGGTAAACTCGGGAACGCTTGGCTTCAGGGAGAAGTCGGGCTCGAGGTCGGTGGGGGCGACGAGCTGTGTGGTCATGGCGGCGGGGTCGGCGGAGGTGCCCATGCGCACCTCGATGCGCTCGGGCTCGAAGCTGGCCATGGCCTCGAAGGCGAGCTTGTATTTCACGCCCTTCTCCATGTGGATGGCGGCGGTGATGAGCCAGTCGTCGTGCTTTACCTTGGCGGTGGTGATGTAGGCGCTCGACATGCCGCCCGAGTACTGCCACTTGACGTTGTCGGCGTTGCCGTCGAGGATGAGGAAGTTGTCCATGGCGGCGGCGTTGTCGAAGCCCTCGGACCATGGCGCGGTGATGACGCCCAGGGGGTATGCGCCGGTGGTCCCGGCGGCGCCCCGGTTGCCGGCGAAGGTGGCGGCCACGGTGTAGCGGTAGGCGATGACGCGGCCCGGAGTGGCGGCTACGGGGTCGACGAAGACCGTGTCGGAGGTAGCCTCCGCCACCACCACGTTGTCGGGCAGGCGTGTCACCTTGTAGGTGAGGCTGTCGGGGTTGATGTATCCGCCGTTGACGGAGGCGGTGACTCGGTTCCAGCTGACGGTGAAGGCGTCGCCGGTGCGGCTCAGCACGGGTGCCGGGGCCTTGGGGGTGTCGTTGCCGGCGAAGAACTTGGCCTTGGTGCGCCTGGAGGCACCGGCGTCGTTGCAGCAGCGCACCACGGCGGAGTGTTTGCCGGAGGCGGCGAGGGTGACGGGCACGGAGACTTCGGTGCCGGGAGCGCCGTTGGCTACGGTATGGCTGACGCCGTCGACCCAGAGAGTGTAGTCTACTGAGCCGGTGAGGTCGGTGCCGTCGGTGGCCTTGGCGGGGAGGGTGAAGCTGACGGTGCCGGTCAGGGAACCCTCGGAGAAGTTGGCTTTGAGGGAGGAGGCGGCTGCCGGGGCGGAGGCGGCGGGAGCCGCTTCCGGAACGTAGATGCCGGTGAACTCGTCGCTGTGGGCGAACTCGTGCAGCAGCGTGGCGCGGCCTGTGGTAAGGTTGACCTCGTAGAGGTAGCCCTTGCCGTTGATGGGGTTGACGGTCCAGAAGCAGCGGCCCGTGTTGAGGTCGATGGTGCCAGATGACGCGTAGGCCGGGGTAATGCCGGTGTGGCCTACCTCGGTGGTGTTGCCGGTGGCCTTGTCTACCTTGAGCAGCAGGCCGGTCATGTCGATGGCGTAGACCTGTCCGTCGGCGTCGGCCATGACGGCGTTGTAGGCGATGCTGAGGGGTTTGATGACCTCGCGTGTGCGGGTGGCGTAGTCGGCGCGGCCGAACACGTAGCCGTCGCCGGTGTCGTTGTAGAAGCAGCCGTATACGAAGTCGGTGGTGGGGTCGTAGGCCACGTCGGAGGCGGCCAGGCGGTTGTTGGTGAGCTTGGTGTGGTTGGAGCGTGTCCAGGTGGAGATGGCGAAGCGGTCCCAGTAGTAGTTGGCGCCGGAGCGCATGATGGCGTAGTAGTAGCCGTTGTCCATGGGGGCGCCGCCATACTGGGCGTTGGTGTTGGTGGTGAGGCGCTTGATGGGCCCGGTGGCGTTGAATGTCCACATTCCCTTGGCGTTGGCGGCGGAGCCGTCGGCGCCGGTTTTCGACACTATCAGGGAGCCGTAGATTGTGGGTACGGAGGCCGTCTCGGTGCTGTCGGCGTGGCGCGGCAGCAGGGCCGATGGGGCGGGCAGCGCGTCGAGGGGACGCACGCCGGCCTCATCCATGCTCATGACGGGGGTGAATGTGGCGGCTTGGCCGAAGCGTTGCATGGCCGGGTGGTCCGGCTGCCCGAGGGCGTGCAGTGCCATCGGTGCCGTGGCCGCCAGGGCGGCTCCGCACAGGGCGATAAGTAGAGATTTTCGATGCATATCTTGTTGAGATTAGTTTGGATTTCAGTCTGGAGGTCGGATAAAAGCAAAAGCGCACGGCAGAGGGTTGTGTCTCTCTGTCGGGCGAACGGGGTATGTATGCAAGAAATGGGAGTTGTGGGGCGGAGGTGTGTCCCGGCGTCTCCTCGGGGATGAGTCCTTTATGGATTGTGTGGGCGGTCGCTGCTTAGGCTTATGTGCCTCTCGGATGGACTTGAGACGGGAAAGCCTTCGGCGGGGCGGCCCGGTGAATTGTCTTGCTAAATACGCGTGACCCCGTTCACCGAGCCGGCTGCCAGCCAGTCGAGATTGAGCCTTGCCTCAGGCCCCGGTGCGGGATGTGCGTAGATGCGTTTCATGATTATGTCGCCGCAAAGTTACGCATTTATTTCAAATAAAATGCGTCTGCCCGGTATTTTAACACTTGTTAAAAGTCAGGCGGCGTCTTTTCGGGCCTTCAGGGCGGCGACGCCGAGGATGGCGCAGATGGCCAGTGCGACGGCTCCCGCAGCCATGATGAAGATGTAGGAGGTAGCCTCCTGGAGCAGTCCCCAGCCACCTGACGCCAAGGCGCCCCCGGCTGCAAGCGCTATCGACACCATCGAGTAGATGCGGGCGTAGTGCTCCGGGCCGAACACCTTGCGCGTGAGCATGGCCGTCTGCACCGTCACGCCCGAATAGGCCAGGCCGAACAACACGCAGCCGGACAGCCCCAGGCCCAGGGCGCCCCCCACCACCAGCGCCACCAGGCCCAGGGCGCCCCCCAGGGTGCTCAGGAGCACCCCGAAGAGGGTATTGCGGTCGTTGATGTGGCCGAGCAGGAGTTTGCCGACGGTCACGCCGGCCATCACCGCCGCCGCCGCATACGACGCCTGCTCGAGCGTGTAGCCCAGCGACTCGAAGTAGTTGGGGATGAACAGGTTGAGCGTCGAGACGGCCATCATCAGGAAGGAGAACAGCAGCACGCCGTAGAAGACGGGCATGCGCACTGCCTGTGCGTACGTCACCGACCCCTGTATGGACGCACTGCCCGTGCGCCCTTTCCCCGTTTGCGAGTTGTCACCCTTGGCAGGCGTGGCATTTGGCGCACGCATCGGCGCGGCGCTTCCCTCTCCATATTTGCGCAGTCCCTTCTCCTCCGGGCGGGAGCGTAGCAGAAGCGCCAGCAGGGGACTCACCACGCACAGTATCAGCAGGCCGCAGGCAGCGTATGCCCAGCGCCAGCCCCAGTCGGTGATCATCAGCGCTATCAGCGGGCTGAAGAGCATGCCGCCGATGCCCGACGCGGCCGTGCAGATACCCATCATCAGTCCCACCTTGACGCTGAACCAGTGGTTCACCAGAGTCGGGAAACTCAGGTAGAGCTGGAAGGCGACGCTCACGCCCAGCGCCACCGCCACTGCGTAGAACTCCCACACGGCGTTCAGAGCGGCGAAGGCAAGGAATACCAGGCCCATCAGCGCCGAGCTGCCGGCGAAGAGCCATCGGGCGCTGTACCGCTCAAGCAGCTTGCCGGCAAACGGCAGGAAGAGCGTGGCCGCCACGTACATCACCGACATGTAGATGCCGAACAGCCCCACGCCCACGCCGAGCGACTCGCTCACCGGCTTATAGAAGATGCCGGCGCAGCTGAATGACAGGCCGATGTTGACGCCCATCATCAGGCAGCAGCAGATGATGATCACGAATCCGTAGTGTATGCTCTTGCGCTTGTTTTCCATGGTTTGCGGCTATATCCGAAATTCGGGCGCAAAGTTAGCAAAATTTCCGCATCCGGCCTACGTTGGCCCCGCACAGCCGGGCAAAGCGAGGATGTGCGGGACTGTATGAGGTTACTCCCCATTAAGGCCGAAAGCCTTTCTTTGACACAGCTTCTTCACAGGGGGTGCAGCTTCCAAGCTGCGCATCGCCTCACAGCAAGTTATGACTCATTTGCAAAATATGTCATTACAGAAGAAGGTTGAACAGGTAACCTGAGACTACAGCCGTCAGGAAGATCACGGCGACAATCATGGCGACGAGTTTCTTCTTGAAGATGCTTGCAAGCATCGACATTTCGGGTATCGCCATACCGGCACCTCCAATAACGAGTGCTATCACGGCTCCGATACTCATTCCTTTGCCCATCAATGCCACTCCTATAGGAATTGCTGTTTCTGCGCGGATATACAGGGGCACTCCAATAATGGCAGCAACAGGCACAGCGAAAGGATTGTCAGGACCGGCGATTTTCAATACCCAGTCGCTCGGCATATAGCCATAGATTACGGCTCCGAGAGCAACGCCGATGATAAGATACCAGAAAATCGGTCGGAGTGTGTCCCATCCTGCACGAAGTGCGATTGCTATTTTCTGACTCCATGGGAGTTTTTTCGGCTCGATTGGTTTCTCACTTGTAGAACAGCATGACTGCTTTTTCGGCCTTACGTTTTTGACATATTTCTGCGCATCGACCTTTTGCAGTCCACAGCCGAAGAACACGGCACAGAAGAAAGCAATCGCCACATATATAAGCATTGCCTTGATTCCTACTAATGCGCCCAACATTGCGATGATAATTGGGTTAAGCAGCGGGGAGGCGATAAGGAAAGACATCGTAGCTCCGAAAGGCACACCGGCATTAAGGAAACCAACCGCCATAGGGAGAGTTGAACAGGCGCAGAAAGGAGTGACGGCTCCGAATCCTGCGGCTATCACATTGCCTAAAAATCCGGCTTTTCCGATTTTCCTGCTGATTTTCTCCTGAGGAATATACATCAGGATGATTTCCACAATGGCCGTTATCACGATGAACAATGCAACAAGCTCAACCGTGATATAGCAGAAATACCAAAGAGTATCAAGAAGTGTATTCATATAAATCGTGTCTTAGAAGAAGTAGCCGTAAATCCATCCTGAGCCGGTGGCCATGACGATAACAAGAGCTACATATATCACTGTCTTTTTAGTCCCCATCACTCTGCGGATGACGAGCATATTCGGCAGCGAAAGAGAGGGGCCTGCGAGCAGCAGGGCGAGTGCCGGGCCTTTGCCCATGCCGGAAGCAAGCAGCCCCTGGATGATTGGTACTTCGGTCAGTGTGGCGAAATACATGAAGGCACCGGTGAAACTTGCGAAGAAGTTGGAGAGCAATGAATTGCCGCCTACCGCCCATTCAACCCAGCTGTTGGGGATGATGCCGGGCAACTCCATGCCGTCGTGTGTAGAGCCGAGAAGGAAACCGGCGGTCAGGACGCCCACGGCAAGCAGCGGAAGTATCAGCTTGGCGAATCCCCAAGACGACAACGCCCATTCGCGGTTCTCATCATCGTTCTTGTCGCATAGCAGCACTATGGCGAGAACGGCGACCGATACAATCATAGGAACAAGTGGAGCCAACTTGGCATCGGGGATAAATATGTTTGCAAGAAATGCCGACACAGCCACGGCTATTGCGCCGAGGATAATCCAACGGGATTTCAGATTCAGAATCTTGACGAGAATAACGCACAAGCCTATTGCGAGAGCTGAGGTTATCCACCATTTAGCATTGTATATCGCAGCCCATATTCCACGGTCAATTGCCGCCGGTGCGCCCCAGTTGGCAAACACAAGGATTGCCACAAGGGTGAAGAAAAACAGAGCCGTCTGCCAGAGTGTCGTTTCTCAGGCGGTGGCACAATGTTCATCTGGTCCAATTCTTTGTCGCGCTCCTCCTTGCGGAAGATAAACGACATTACCAGACCGATGACTATCGCGACTATATCGAGAGCTGGGTCCACGAGGCCAAACTGCCCCTGGCGGCGGCTCACCTGATTCTGGAAAACCTCGACGGCGG